>Ga0316189_10001086_pt1 | contig 27019 bp, 21 predicted proteins | sample LowCovwburrow_MG_FD_204930 | JGI IMG/M metagenome (GOLD analysis project Ga0316189, IMG submission 204930) | Coastal sediment microbial communities from Maine, United States - Lowes Cove worm burrow | ecosystem: Environmental > Aquatic > Marine > Coastal > Sediment | place: USA: Maine...
TCTGGCATCTATCCGCTTCTTTTGGCACTGGCTCGTACCACTTATGAGATGCCATGGAAGGATTTTTTCTATACTGCCTTGGTACTGCATGTCGATTTCACGGTTCTCTGGTGGCTTCTGGCTATTGCTGCGGTGTTCTGGACACTGAACTCCAATGAGAAAGGGCTGGGCTGGAGTAAACTTGCCATGCTATTTGTGGTTGGCGGCGGAGTATTTGCAGGTATTGCACCACTTTTGGCCGATGCAAACCCTCTGACCAACAACTATGTGCCTATGCTTGAAGATAACCGCTTTTTCAGAAAAGGGTTGATGCTTTTCGGCTTTGGTATTGTTTTCCTAACTCTACGTGCACTCATTGCTGTTTCATTCAAGGATGTTTTCAGACCAGATGAGACAGGGGCTATGCGCTTTGGTGTCTGGAGTTCAGCTCTGGCAGGGTTGATTGCGATTGTGGCTCTTGTCTGGACCTTTGTGGCAATGCCAGAGGGGCTTGAGGGGCGCGCTTATTTCGAGCTTCTCTACTGGGCGGGCGGGCATATCCTGCAGTTTACCCATACCGCACTACTGCTGGTCTGCTGGCTCTGGCTGGCCACTATCTGTGGGGCAAAAGTTCCGGGTAGCCCGAAACTGGTGATGGCTCTGTTTGCAGTTGGTGCTATCTGTGTATTGATCGCACCATGGCCGTTTTTCACTCTCGAGTTGAGTGATCCGGAGTTTACTACCTGGTATGTCTGGCTTATGCGTGACGGTAATGGTGTGGCTGCATTCTTTATCGGCCTGATGGTCGTCTGGGGCATTATGAAGGGGGCGAAGCCGACAGCGGATAACCACCATCTCTATATGTCACTGCTCTTCTCCATCGGCCTGTTTGCATTGGGTGGCATTCTCGGGCTCTTTATTGCTGAGAGCAGCACATTGATCACGGCTCACTATCACGGCTCAATTGTTGCTGTAACGATGGCATTTATGGCCATGACTTACTACTGGCTGCCGCAGTTCGGTTACGCAGCTCCAAATCTGAAGTGGGCTAGAATTCAGGTTTACACATACGCTGTTGGCCAGTTTTCCCATATTATCGGTTTGGCATGGGGCGGAGGGCATGGCATGAAGCGCAAGGTCGTGGGCACCACTCAGGACATTGGTGTTCAGGCCTTTATTACGCCGCAGGATCTGGTTGGTGTTGGTGGTGTGGTGGCCGTGCTTAGTGGGGTTCTTTTTGCCATTGTAGTGCTTCCTCCCATGATTAAAGGACGTAACAGCGGTGCATCAGCGGCCGGCGAGAGCGAGGCTTAAATCGAAATGACGGAAGATACCCAAACTCAATACAATAGGCAGATTGCCTACTGGCTGCTGTTTGTCTGTGCTGCCATTTTTGTCATGCTGGTGATTGGTGGGGCAACACGATTGACTCACTCAGGCCTCTCCATGATGACGTGGGATCCATTGATGGGGTGGATTCCACCTTTGAGCGAAGCTGCATGGCTGGAGTCATTTACTCACTATAAGAAAATCCCGGAATTTTATGCACTTAACCCGGAGATGGATCTGGCAGGGTATAAAGGCATATTTATGCTTGAGTATATTCATCGTGTCTGGGGTCGTCTGATTGGGATCTTTTTTCTGATACCTTTCCTCTACTTTCTGTTTGCCGGAAAGATCCAGAAGTCGCTTCGTCCCCAGTTGGTGATCATGTTTGCTCTTGGTGGGCTACAGGGCTTGCTGGGCTGGTATATGGTGAGCAGTGGCTTTGATATGGAGCGCGTCAGTCAGTATCGCTTAACGGCGCATCTGATGGCCGCATTTGCCATCTTTGCATACATTCTGTGGGTTGCTCTGAGTCTGCTGAACCCTAAAAACGAGGCATCTCTTTATGATGTAAAACCACTGCGTCGCCTGGTGGGAGGAGTCACCCTGCTGATCGCTATTACCGTAGCTGCCGGCGGATTTGTAGCGGGTCTTAAAGCCGGGTTTGCTTACAATACATTCCCCTTGATGGATGGCCGATTCATTCCTGAAGGGTATGGCATGATTGAGCCCTTTTATCTCAACTTTTTCGAGAACATTGCAGCAGTTCAGTTTGATCATCGACTGTTAGCCGAACTGGTTCTTCTCTCTGTGGTTGGACTCTGGTTTTATGCCAAAAGATTTGAGCTGGCCGATCGGGCAAGGCTGGGTTTCAATCTTATGTTGGGCATGGTCTGCATTCAGTTCATTCTCGGCGTTTCCACACTGTTGATGGTTGTTCCAGTTTCTCTGGGAGTGGCTCATCAGGGCGGAGCAATGGTGCTTTTTGCAATCGCGCTATTTACACTTAACGCTCTTCGCTCCACAGACCGTTAATCTTTAGGCTTTTAAGGGAATTTACATGAATCCACTGGAACGTCGCGGAACCTTTTCACTGGCCGGAATTTACGCCCTGCGCATGCTTGGCCTGTTTATGATTCTTCCGGTTTTTTCGCTCTATGCGGAGAATCTGGAGGGACATACACCAACTTTGATTGGATTGGCTCTGGGAATATATGGTCTGACCATGGCTCTGTTTCAGATTCCATTCGGCATGCTTTCAGACCGTTTTGGACGCAAGCCAATTATCACAATGGGATTGATACTGTTTGCCATCGGCAGTGTTGTGGCTGCATCCTCAGAGACGATCTGGGGTGTGATTATTGGCCGTGCTCTGCAGGGATCGGGAGCAATTGCAGCGGCAATGATGGCGCTTCTTGCTGACCTGACCCGTGAAGAGCATCGCACCAAAGCGATGGCCATTATGGGTGTCTCTATCGGCATGTCGTTTACTTTGGCGCTCGTTTTGGGCCCATTCCTGAGTAATGTTTTTGGCGTGGCAGGCATTTTCTGGTTAACAGCCGTGCTTGCGATTTCCGGTATTGGCGTGCTCTACCTGATTGTGCCGGAGCCTGAGCACTGCTTTGTTCACCCTGATGCAGAGACTGTCCCTGCCCAGTTAAAGCAGGTTATTTTTGATAGGCAACTGCTTCGGCTGGATTTCGGTATTATGATTCAGCACGGCATCATGATGGCCATGTTCACCGTGCTTCCGTTTGTACTTCGTGATTTTCTTAATCTGCCGAGCGAAGAGCATGCCTGGTTCTATCTTCCCATTCTTGTTCTCTCGGTCTTCGGCATGGTGCCGTTGATTATCATTGCCGAGAAAAAGCAGAAAATGAAGCAGGTGTTTCTGATCTGTGTCGGTTCCATGGCAGTGGCAGAATGTATGCTTGGCCTTTATCACGAGTCGCTTATTGCTGTTAGTGCCGGGATGTTACTCTTTTTTATCGCCTTTAATGCACTGGAAGCAAGCCTGCCATCCCTGATTTCACGTATGGCACCGGTGGATGGCAAGGGGACCGCAATGGGTGTCTACTCCACCTCCCAGTTTTTCGGCGCATTTATTGGTGGAGCCTTTGGCGGATTTGCATATGGCGCCTTTGGCGTGCAGGGCGTGTTTTATGCCTGTGCTATAGCCGCACTATTCTGGGTGGTGATCGCTGTTGGAATGCGTGTTCCTGCCTACCTCTCTAATTACATGGTCCATCTTGATGACCTGCTGCCTGAGGATGCTGCTGTACTGAGTGACAGGCTGATGGGTGTTAATGGTGTGCATGAGGCCAAGGTGATTATTGAAGACAGCACTGCCTACCTGAGAATTGACAAAAAGAAATTCAATTCTGAAGATGTGGATCGCCTGCTAGCCAGTTGATAGAACTGCAAAAAGGCAGGACAAATTAGCAGGAGAGCTTATTTGGACGGTCTTCCCGCCCGTAGGGTGAGGAGCATGGATGCCCCTTGGAAATCCCCGACGGGAGAGCCCCGAATCACGCCTTTTGCGGATCAAACAATCAATCAGCCCACTTCAACCAGTAACGCAGTAGCCCGACAATCTCTTCCGGCGAGCTCTTATGCCCGATCAGGTTACCCAACCCACCATCCGGTCGGGTAATAAAAATATAGGTCGAGTGATTCATTGAGTAGTTGCCGAGCTCATTTGGTTTGTCTTTTTCAAATGCGATCAGGAAGGATTTTGAGGCCGCTTCAATCTCTTCAACACTGCCGGTCAGTCCGGTGATCTCTGAGTGGAAGAAGTTCACATACTTCTTCATGATTTTTGGTGTATCGCGATTTGGATCGAGAGAGATAAACAGTGCTTTTACTTTGCTTCGTTCTGATTCACTCAATTTATCAAGTGCCTGCCCAAAATTAACCATGGTTGCCGGACATACATCGGGGCAGTGTGCATAACCGAAAAAGAGAAGGCCTACTTTCCCTTTGGTGTCGCTGAAGCTGACTGGGCCATCGGCACTATGAAGGTTGAATGCAAGATTGAATTCAGGGAACTCATTTTCAGGAATTTTATTCAGGCTGAACCAGCCAAAACCAACAGCAGTGATCGCAACGATCAGACCGATAATCGGAAGTAGGGGGCTGTTTTTATTCATGAAATGGATTCTCCAAATATCAGACTGACTGTTTTTAACAGTGTGGGAGATGTTAGCAGCTGAAACTAAACTTGGCAGTTATAATAGTATCTCTCCATACTGGATTTGCATGATGCTCTTTATCATGGTGAAGGCATTAACAACGGTTGTCCCTGCCTAATAAAGAGCATCGTTTCAGTTTGTTTCAGACTACAGTCGTTTCAGGAATGAGATAATTTGCCGACGCTCTTCTGCATCCTTGATGCCGGGGATAGCCATTCTGGTTTTTTTCTTTACAGCTCTAGGGTTTTCAAGCCATTCGTTCATCGCTTCTTCTGTCCAGCTCTCATACGGGATATCAGAGATGGTTGGTTTTTTCCCCATGATTCCTTTAAGGGTTGGGCCAACTTTGCGGATGTTTCTATCCAGTGAGTGGCAGGATGCACACTGTCTCCGTGTAAGGGCAGAGCCTTCTGCTGAGCTGAGATCCATAGCTGTCATTGTCGAGCCTAAAACGCCACCCTCCCTGTTTTCAGCCTGATTCTCGCTCTGGCCACAGCCAGCCATAAGAAGTGTGGTGCAGAGTAGGGCAGTGACGTGCGTGCGCATGATGGTCTCCATGAAGATAAGGTGATGAAATGATATGACTGCTATTGAAGGTAGGGCGTTACTACATCCATACCCATCAACGCCAGCATCATGATGGCAGCAATAAACAGGGCAATCAATAAAACAACAGGTACAGCCATCATCACGTTAGCACTGCTGCGATCAATGCCTGCGTACTGGATGAGCCCTTGCCGGACAAGGTAGAGCTGCCAGATGAATGCCGGAAGAAGAAGAATCGGTGCGACATCCAGAAGCAGTGGAATTGAGGAGTAGGCGGCAAGCTGGAATGCAGATGCGTGATCCAGTTCGTGATCGGTAAAAAGCTTGATACACCAGTAGATATATCCGGCCCAGAGCCATGCAGAGAGCAGTCCAAGCCCTTCCATAACCGGGAACATGATCGCCAGATGTTCCGAATCAATCTGATAACTATCGACAAGAGCTGGAACGGAGAGAAGGAGCAGTAGAAAAAGAATACTGTTTCGGTAGCTGTCGGTCTGATCGAGGCCCTTAAAAAATGCTTTGGGTTTCAATGCGACGGAGCCAATTGAACTGAAAAGGCTGGAACCGATCGCCTCTGTCGTAAAATAGCGCGGCATATTTATACCCTCCATCATCATGAGAAAAGTCGATTATAGCAGTGATGATTATTTAACAATAGTGCAAGGTAACCACGATTTGATTACCCTTGCGCCTCTTTTGGATTTGGAGAATTGATGAGTCAGGCAAAACAGTTTACCGGAGATGTGCCGGTTTTATTGATTATTATGGATGGTTGGGGTCTTGGCAGTGGCGGCCCTGAGGATGCCATTGCGCAGGCGAACACCCCCAATTTTGAACGCCTATGGAATAGCTGTGCCCATACTGATCTGGTGACACACGGCCCATTTGTCGGCCTGCCTTCCGACAAGGATATGGGGGGCTCCGAGGTAGGGCACCTTACGATGGGAGCCGGAAAAATTCTTGATCAGGGACCAACCCGCATTAACAAGGCCATTGTAGATGGCTCGTTTTTTGATTCGGATGCCCTGCATCAGGTGATGGCTCATTGCCGTTCTGATGGTCACCAGAGGGGTGGTCGGCTACATCTGACAGGCCTTCTCTCTGATGGAAACATCCATTCCCATATTGATCACTTTGTTACGCTGATCAACCATGCCTATGAGAGTGGTATCAGATCACTCTGTCTGCATGCACTGCTGGATGGCCGGGATGTCGGCATCCAGAGCGCACAGAAGTATGTGGCGCGCATCGAGGAAGCATTTGCCTATATCAATACGCAGGATGGTTTCTCATACACCTTTGCCTCCGGCGGTGGTCGTGAACGGGTGATTATGGATCGTGATCGTGATTGGTCGAAGGTTGAACCAGGTTGGAATGCCATGGTGTATGGTGAATCACCCAACCGCTTCAGAAACATGTTGGAGGCGATCAACCATTTCCGCGAAGAGGATCCCAACATCGTGGATCAGGATATCCCCGGTTTTGTTATTGTTGATGAGTCTGACCAGCCTATGGGGCGGGTGGAAGATGGTGATGCCGTTGTGATGGTGAACTTCCGTGGAGATCGTGCGATTGAGATTACCGAGGCCTTCTGTCTGGATGATTTTGATGGCTTTGATCGTGGTTGCAATGGTGGTCGGGGTCCCGACGTACTTTATGCCGGCATGATGGTTTATGATGAAGACAGAGATATTCCCGAACTGCAGTTGATGGGGCCGACCAAGGTGGATGAACCTTTTGGTAAGCGTATTCTTGAGATGGGCATTAAGCAGTTCAGGTTAACCGAAACTCAGAAATTCCCTCATGTCACATTCTTCTTTAATGGTGGTTATCGTGAGCCACTCGATGCAACTTTAGAAGATTACATTCTGATCCCGTCTGATAGAGGTGTCTCTTTTTCTGACGCGCCGCAAATGAAGGCATCTGAAATTGCGGACCAGGCAGTCAAACTGATTGAGTCGGGAGAGTATGGCTTCGGAATGATCAATTTTGCCAATGCGGATATGGTAGGGCACTGCGGTCACATTGAGCCTGCAATCATCGCTATTGAAGCTGTGGATAGTGCAATTGGCCGCATTACAGAAGCGCTTGAAAAGGTGGGTGGACTGGCTCTGATCACGGCCGATCACGGAAATGCTGAAGAGATGCAGGTAGAGATTGCAGGAGGGCATGAGCCGTCAACAAAGCACTCCATCAATCCTGTGCCATGCATTCTGTTTGATCCGAACTACGACCGCTCCTATTCACTTGTGCAGCCATCCGAATCTGATGAGATGGCAGACCGCCCCGGCCTTTCTCACATTGCAGCCACACTGTTTGAGATGATGGGCAGAGATGCGCCTGCAGATATGAACAGGTCATTGATCCGATAATTCAACCTGCTCTATTTGAGCAGCTCTTCGATCTCTTTGCGGCTGAAACGGCTCGGTAGACGGGCGCCAAACTGTGAGACAATACGTCCTGCTGCATGGCTTCCCAAGTGACCTGCCTGCTTCCAGGATAGGCCATTGGTGATGCCGTAGAGCACACCTGCCGCATACATATCTCCTGCGCCAGTGGTGTCCACCGCCTCTACATCCACGCCTTCAATGGCAATCACCTCGCCATCATGCATGATGATTGATCCGTTTTTACCCAGTGTTAGCGCCACATTTTCGCAATGCTTGTGGATTGCCTGAGCGCAATCTACCGGATCATCAAGCTCGGTCAGGGCCTTGGCTTCAATCTCATTGCAGAAGAGCAGGTCGACAGGCCCTTCAATCAGTTGCTGGAATTCATCACGGCAGATATCGATTAGAAATGGATCGGATACAGTCAGGGCCACCTTTACATTGTTCGCCTTAGCCAGTTCGATGGCCTTCAGTGCGGCAGCTTTGGTTGATTCGCCGGCAAAGAGATAACCTTCTACGTAAAGATATTTAGCCTTTGCAATCTCCTCAGCCTTGATGTCATCGGCGGAGAGTGAACCTGAAATGCCTAGGTGGGTCAGCATGGTGCGCTGAGCGTCGTCTGTAATCAGCACAACACATGTGCCTGTATCCCCTTCGCCGCTTGGTACTTCCAGAGTGGTTCCCAGCTTTTTCATTTCATCAATGTAACGTGCGCCAAAGCCATCATTTCCGGTTTTACCGGCATAGGCGGCAATGCCACCCAGGTCGGCAATGCCGACAATGGTGTTGGCCGCAGAGCCGCCAGAGCAGTAGTTGATGCTGTGGTCAGAGAGGGCATCAAGGATAGCCTGCTGGTAGGCCGGTTCAGTCAGGGTCATAATCCCTTTTTCGATACCGTGCTGTTGAAGAAATTCATCTTCGCAGCGAACCTGCAGATCCATAATGGCATTGCCGACTCCAAAAACGTCGTATGACATATCAATATCCTCTTTCTACTAAACTTTAGTCTTAATCCTGACCTGCGACCGTCATGTTCGATATCGCAATCGTCGGAACTGCCGTGGAGCCGAACCATGTCAGATCGGAGCCAAGATGAGAAATGTTGGCAAACATCTCTTTCAGGTTCCCGGCGATGGTGATCTCATTTACCGGCTGAGTGATCTCACCTTTTTGAACGAGGAAACCGGAGGCTCCGCGTGAATAGTCACCGGTCACTCCGTTGACCCCCATGCCCATCACTTCGCTAACAAGAAGCCCATCACCGATCTCCTTTAATAGCGTTTCAATATCAAGCCTTCCAGGATTAAGAATCAGGTTGGAAGTTCCAATGCCCGTATCTCCGGTGAGGCCTCGTCTGGCGTGGCCTGTCGCCTCGCTTTTCAGTCTGGCCGCAGCATAGCGATCCGTGAGAAAGCCCGTAAGTTTTCCTTTATCAATAATGGTGTGTTTGCTACAGCGGGTTCCTTCGCCGTCAAAAAGGCGATTTCCCAGACCATCCGGATGATCAGGATCATCAGTCAATTGGAAAAAGTCTGGCAAGATGATCTGACCGCTGCATTCAGCCAAAAATGAGCGGTTTTGTAGAACAGCTCTTCCGTTAACGGCACTGATCAGATGGCCGAGAATGGAGGTGGCAATGCGGGGTTCAAAGATAACCGTTGTATGCCGTGTTTTTATGCTTGTTGCCCCCATACGTCGAACAGCTCGTTCGGCAGCTTCTTTTCCGATTAGCTCCGGCGCTTTCAGCTTTGCCAGCTCTCTGGCGCGGGAGTAGGCATAGTCACGCTGCATGGCATCACCTGAGCCTGCGATAACCGAGAGACTAAGGCCCAGTGATGATTTGCTGTACTCACCGGCAAAGCCGTCTGCACAGGCATAAGCAACATGCGCATTACCAAATCCGGCCTCTGCACCTTCACTGTTTTCAATCCTGTCTGAATAATCAAGAGCTGCAGCTTCACACTCAAGGGCTGCCTGCTTAGCAGCTTCAATCGTCCATACATTCTCTGTCTGGTCGCGGTTAGCCCAAGCCTGCAGCTCCTCATGAGTCGGGTGGTTTGCCCCGGATGGAGGCATAGCATCAGGGTCGGCTGCAGAGATTTTAGCCATGGTGATCACCTGATTGACCAGAGCGCTGATACCTGCATCCGAAAGATCTGAGCTGGAGGCTGAGGCGAAGGCGAGGCCTTCGTCGGTTTCGACAAAGGCGCGTAGTCCGATGCCCTGTGAATCCTCACGCTCAACGGTCTCAATATTCTGATTGCGGATGCAAACATTTTCACCGATATCGTTGACGGCCAATGCATCGGCATCAACGGCACCGGCCATTTCAGCCATCTCAACAAGTTTGGCGGCAGTCTTTTTCATGTTGTTGTTAAAGGAGCTATTCATGAATCAGTTCCTCCCACAACCATCTCATCGACCCTGAGGGTCGGTTGACCAACCCCGACGGGTACTGACTGCCCATCTTTGCCGCAGGTGCCGACGCCGGGATCGAGCTCAAGGTCGTTTCCGATCATCGAAACGCGTGTAAGTACATCAGGGCCATTACCGATCAGGGTGGCACCTTTAACTGGTGCCTTGATCTCACCGTTCTCCACCAGATATGCCTCGGAGGTAGTGAATACAAACTTGCCGGAAGTGATATCGACCTGACCGCCGCCAAAATTCACAGCGTAAAGACCATGTTTGAGTGTTGAGAGAATCTCTTTTGGATCATCCTTGCCTGCCAGCATGAAGGTGTTGGTCATACGAGGTAGAACGGGGTGTGCATAGGATTCGCGTCTGCCGTTGCCAGTTGGCTCCACACCCATCAGGCGGGCATTTTGACGATCCTGCATGTAGCCGGTCAGAATTCCATCTTCAATCAGGGTAGTACAACGGGTAGGAGTGCCTTCATCATCCATGTTCAGTGATCCGCGCCTCTCATCAATGGAACCATCATCTACAACCGTGACCCCGGGAGCAGCGATGCGTTCACCAATACGCCCTGAAAAAGCGGAGCTGCCTTTGCGATTGAAATCACCCTCCAACCCATGACCGATCGCCTCATGCAGCAAAACTCCAGGCCATCCCGGGCCAAGCACCACCGGCATTGGGCCAGCGGGAGCAGCCACAGCGTCAAGGTTTAGCAGAGCAAGACGCACTGCTTCACGGGTCAATCGCTCGGCTTCATCTCCTTCGAGAAGACGGGTCAGATCAAAGCGGCCGCCGCCACCGGCGGAGCCAGTTTCTCGTTTGCCGTTCTGTTCAACTACCACAGAGATATTGAGACGTACCAGTGGGCGTGCATCACTTAAGAGCGATCCATCGATGCGTATCAGATGCACGGTGGAAAAAGATGATGAAACATTTGCAAAAACTTGCTTCACACGCGGATCAAGGCTGCGCGCAAGAGCATCCAGCTTCTCAAGTAGTGTTTTTCGCTCAGGCATTGAAGTGGCAAGTGCCGGATTGGTAGGCTGATAGAGCTGATGGCGCAGGTGATTTGGATGAATCAATACCGGTTGAGCCTGACTGCCGCTTTCGGCAATGGCGCGTGCAGCACGGGCGCACTCCATCAGCGCAGGATTCTCGAGCCTGTCTGTATAAGCATGTCCGGAGATTTCGCCTTTGATGACCCTGGCGCCGATTCCCTGATGGGTGCTGGCTGAAACGTGTTTTACCCGGCCCTCTTCAAGAGCAAGTGATTCGCTTGTGTTTTGTTCAAGATAGAGGTCAGCATCATCAGCTCCGGCAGGAACCATTCTGGACAGCATTTCGGAGAGGGTTTCCTGTGCGACAGGGAGATCGGTTTCATTCATGGAGAGCAATCGTTCATGGCAGCCTCCCCGTGTCAAGAAGAGTCAAGGATGACGAGTAGCAGATACATGCTATTCTCTTTCGCATGCAGCTACTAAAAAAGGTGAATGATCAGATCACACTGCAGATTCTCTGCGACCTGCTTGAGTCTGGCGGTATCGGTTACCGCGTGGAGGGTGCCGGGATGAACTCACTCATGCCGCTTCCCGGTCTGATTGAAGCGAGGGTGCTGGTCGAAGACCGGGATGTGGAGGCCGCCCTCGGGCTGTTGTCCGATATTGAGAAAGGGGAGGATAGAGGGCATGTTTAAAGGAGCATGGGCATTGGTGAAGGGGTTCTCGCTGCTACTTGGCAAGGCGGAGCTGCGAGCTGTGCTCTGGCGGATGATTCTGCTGCAGTTTGTGCTGTTTATTCTGCTGATGATAGGTGTTTACGATCTCTCAATATGGCTTGCAGAACTATTAAGGCCGAGTGGAGACGCATGGTATGTCGACTTTTACAATTGGTTATTGTCATTTGTTGCCATCCTCCTAGCTCTGGCTGTTGGTATTGTCAGTTTCGTGGCGCTTGGCTCTATTGCTGTAGCTCCTTGGCTGGATCAACTCTATGTCCGGGTGGCCAGACTTAACGGCGTGCAGCTTAAACAGTGTTTGCAGCCGTGGTGGAAGAGTATTGCGAACTCTTTGTGGAACAGTGTTATGCCGATTTTAACCTTTATCCCTCTGGCTGCCCTTGCTGCACTCTTCTTGCTGGTGCCCTTTTATGGAATGATTGCCTCAACCGTGGTCTGGACTTATGGCGGACTAAAGCTCTTGAGCTATGAGTTCATGGATACACCCGCATCATTTCAAGGCTGGAAGTGGCTGCAGCGCAAAGAGCAGTTTGAAGAGAACAGATGGTATTACATGGGATTTGCAGGGCTTGCCATGCTGCTGCTGGTGATCCCCGGCATTAACCTCTTTGTTCTTCCCGCAGCAGTTGTTGCGCTATATCCGCAACTGAATATTGAGGCTTTACCCTCGGATCATACTTTTTTCCCAGAGAGTTAAGGGGAAACCAGCTATTCGGGGAGTGTGAGAAGCTCCTTGGCGTGATCCAGAACATAGTTTTTAAATGCGTTTGGAATGGCAGCAAAACGTTTGCCGTTACGATGTACAATGTGCCACTGGCGCATAATCGGGAAATCTTCAACGTTAAGCACAACCAGCCGCTTCAGGGCCAGTTCCATCTCAATGGTATGAAGTGACACGATTCCTAACCCCAGCTCAGCCATTACCGCCTGTTTGATGGCTTCCGAGCGGTTCATCACCATGCCAGGGATTAGCTCAAGGTCGTGCTCGGCAAAAAAACGGTCAACAGCCATGCGGGTGCCTGAATCGCGCTCGCGCACAATGAAAGATTCGTTGGCGACTTCTGAAAGTTTGATGCCTTTTTTATTGGCCAGTGGGTGTTCCGGGTAAGCGATAACGACCAGCGGATTATCAATGAAGGGGATGCCTGTCAGGTTGTGGCCTTCAGGTGGGCGACCCATGATCACCATATCGGTACTGTTATTATCCAGGGCATCCAACAGCCCTGAACGATTGGTTACATCCAGTGTGACCTGTGCGCCGGGGAACTCATGATGAAAGGCAGCAATGAGGTGTGGGGCAAAGTAGTTGGCTGTAGATGCCATGGTCAGGTTCAGTTTGCCGCGCTTAAGCCCTTTAAGCTCCTCTAGAACCTGTTCAGCCTCATCCAGCTGCTGGCGAATGTTTTGTGCATAGTGGAGCAGTTCAAGCCCTGCTTCTGTTGTTGTGACCCGCTTGCCTTCGCGTTCAAACAGGGGCAGCCCGATCTGATCCTCCATCTGTTTGATCTGCATCGACACAGCTGGCTGGGTCATGAATAGTGCTTTGGCTGCATCTGTGTAACTATGATTCTCGACAACGGCCTCGAGAATCTTCATCTGCTTAAGTGTAATGTTCATTCAGCCCTCTCATAACAGACATCCATAAGAAATATTTATAGATAGCATCATAACCTTTGATTTTACATTATGGAAGATCTTTCTAGAGTTCACATCGTCGCCAAAGAGGTTTAACATCTTCCTTCGCGAAAGAGAGGTCCTCACAGGCTAATCTTAAACAAACTATTTTGGAGGGATTCACTAATGGATCAATCGAATCGTTACGCCGATCTAAGTCTTAAAGAAGAAGATCTGATCGCAGGTGGCAAGCATCTGCTTGTTGCTTATAAACTTATTCCAGCCGAAGGCTATGGCTTCCTGGAAGTGGCTGCACACGTTGCGGCTGAATCTTCAACAGGTACAAACGTTGAAGTTTCTACAACAGATGATTTTACCCGTGGCGTAGATGCGCTGGTATATGAAGTAGACGAAGGTTGCTTCGGTGACGATGGCGTCACAGGCGGCGGTTTGATGAAGATCGCATACCCTGTTGATCTGTTCGATCCGAATCTGATTGATGGTGTCTTTAATGTTTCACACATGTGGTCACTGATTCTGGGTAACAACCAGGGTATGGGTGACCATGCAGGTCTGCGTATGCTCGACTTTATGGTTCCAGAAGTAATGATCAAGAATTTCGATGGACCAAGTTCAGGCATTGCTGATCTGTGGGAAGTTCTGGGTCGTCCACGTGAGAACGGTGGTTATATCTCCGGTACTATCATCAAACCTAAACTGGGTCTGCGTCCTGAGCCATTTGCTAAGGCATGCATGCAGTTCTGGCTTGGCGGCGACTTCATCAAGAATGATGAGCCTCAGGCTAATCAGCCGTTCTGCCCAATGGAAACTGTCATGCCTATGGTTGCTGAGACTATGGATCGTGCACAGCAGGAAACCGGTCAGGCTAAGCTGTTCTCTGCTAATGCAACTGCCGATTTCCATGGTGAGTGCATTAAACGTGGTGATTTCATCCTTGAGTGTTTTGCTAAATACGGCAATGAAAAACACGTTGCATTCCTGATTGATGGTTTTGTAACTGGCCCTGCAGGTGTAACTACTGCTCGCCGTGCATTCCCTGACACATTCCTGCACTTCCACCGTGCCGGTCATGGTGCTCTGACATCATACAAGTCACCAATGGGTATGGATCCACTCTGCTACATGAAGATCTCCCGTCTATCGGGCGCTTCAGGTATCCACACCGGCACCATGGGTTATGGTAAGATGGAAGGCCACGGCAACGAAACTGTTCTGGCATACATGCTTGAACGTGATGAGTGCATGGGTCACTACTTCAACCAGAAGTGGTATGGCATGAAGCCTACTGCTCCAATCATCTCAGGTGGTATGAACGCACTGCGTCTGCCAGGTTTCTTCGAGAACCTTGGCCATGGCAACGTGATCAACACTTGTGGTGGTGGTGCTTTCGGCCATATCGACAGTCCTGCTGCTGGTGCTCAGTCTCTTAGCCAGGCATACGAGTGCTGGAATACCGGTACTGATCCAATCGAGTACGCGAAGACTCATAACGAGTTTGCACGCGCATTCGATTCATTCCCAGCCGATGCTGATAAGATCTATGGCGCTGACTGGCGTGAAAAGATCGGTGCACATAAGTAAGCACTGACTTAACCGTCGACAAAATAGAAAGGCCTCCACGCAAGTGGGGGCCTTTTTTATTTTGATGTTGAATGGCCATAGGTGGTAATTCACCAGCTTGAAAGATTTGTGCTATATTCAGGAGGGGAACAGCCTTTTTATGTGTAGGGGCATTTTGATAATGAGCACTCACGACCTCAATACTTTTACAGAGCCAAACAACTTTTGGGTATGGCTTGTTGGGTTGGCCTGGACAGTGATTATGGTCTCGGCATTTGTATTGCATTTGTACTCACATGACCAGGATATGCAGCAGCATCCAATCGCTGAAGCCAACACGATGATTGATGATCTAATCATTGCCAGAGCATGGAACTCCATGCATGGCGGCGTTTATGTAAGAACCAGCCAGACTGTGCGCCCCAACCCTTGTCTGGCTGGGTTGGTAACAGATAGAGATATCACTACTGATTCAGGTGTAGAACTTACCTTAATCAACCCTGCCTACATGACCCGACAATTAAATGAGTTGTTGGCTGAGAGGAGGGGGCGCTTGGCACATATCACCAGCCTGAACCCTATTAGGCCTGAAAATTCCCCTGATGCCTGGGAAGCCAAAGCATTGAAGTCGATTAGGGGCATGGGTGACTATTCTGAGGTTAACGAAATTAATGGCGAACCCTATATGCGGGTCATGCGTACTTTGTTGACTGAAAAAAGCTGCTTGAAGTGCCATGCACAGCAAGGTTACAGAGAGGGCGATATTAGAGGTGGTATTTCTGCCTCAATTCCCCTTAAGGATATATTAGCTCTGCACGAGGATCATCACATCGGATCATTCTTTAGCTACGGATTCATATGGCTTGTCGGGTTAGCAGGAGTTTATATAAGTAAAAGAAAAATATCTGTTACTCAGCAAAAAAACAGGCGTGCTGCGAGCAATTTAATTGATAGTGAAAAGCGTTATCGGGAACTTTATGAAAACTCACCTTTGGGTTATCAATCCCTTGGAGAGGATGGCTGCTTTATCGAGTCCAATCCATCTCTTTGCTGGATGCTGGGTTATTCGTATAATGAGATTATTGGAAAATCGTTTGCAGACTTTTTAACACCGGAATCAGCTGAGAAGTTCAAAAACAACTACCCTGTATTTAAAGAGCGAGGGGAGGTTCACGCTGTGCCTTTCGACATGATTGCCAAAGATGGTCATATCTTTGCTGTCGAAATTGATGGGCGCATCGCTTACGACGAACAGGGCAAGTTTAAGCAGACACATTGTGTAATCCAGGATGTTACCCTGCGCAAACAGGCAGAAGGGAATCTCCTACAGTTAAATAGTAAGCTGGAGGAGTTATCATTTTTAGATGGACTGACAGGTATCCCCAACAGGCGAATGTTTGATCTGATGCTGCATAAGGAGTGGAGCAGGTGCATACGTGAGAAACAGCCTCTCTCACTGGTGATGATCGATATAGACAGCTTTAAGGAGTATAATGACCAGTATGGTCATCTTCAGGGTGATGAATGTCTGAAAAGTATTGCACGGGCACTGTCCAAAGTGGCAAAACGTGCAGTAGATTTAAGTGCCCGTTACGGCGGTGATGAGTTTGTGCTGCTGTTTCCCAATACAGATAAAGGGCATGCACTCCGTCTCGCTGAAGTCTGCCGGCAGAAGGTGATGGAACTGGATGCTCCTCATGAAGCTTCAACTGTTTGTAATCTTGTCACCATTAGTGTGGGAGTTGCTTCGACACGACCAGTTGCTGGAGATCTCTCTACATCGCTGATTGAAGCCGCAGATAAAGCACTGTACCAGGCAAAAGAGCGTGGCTGTAACAGGGTTGAGGGGCAGTAAGCTGAGCACAGCTATTCTACAAGCGTGAGATGGTGTCTCGGTATCTAGTAAGAGAAGTCCTTCCAGGAGATGTAGAAGAAGGCCAAAATATAGGCGATGATAAAAAAGATCGGGAACAGTTTAACAAACAGCGGCAGGCTATTCGCTTTTTTAGCCAGGTTACGAAGAATAGGTACCAGTTGAGCATTCATCTTCCTGATGATCTCACCCTGATTATTAAGTATCCGGCACATAATTGTATAGGCGAGCGCCTGCTGATTGCGCATCAACTCGGAAAAGTCGTCACGTGAAATCTGATAGACTTCGGACTTTTCTTTGGCGATCACTTCGGCTGTGGTCTTCTCATCACTCATGAAGGAGAGCACACCGAACATCGCGCCCTCTTTTATATCTGCAATGCGAACCCGGTCTTTACCATTGTTGTCTTCGACATCGGCAACACCGGAGCGCAAAATATAGAGGGTTCCACCAGGCTGATCCTGTTCAATGATCTTCTCCCAAGCGTTGTATGATTTCACCTGTATACAGCTAAGCGCTTCGCGCTCTTCAGGCGTTAATGTACGCTTGAGTACATTCTCTTCGAGCCATGCGATATCAACGCTCATTCGGAACTCCTTTTGCCTTAAGTATAGACAGTTTGCGGTGAATGAGCGTGCATAATGGCATGCATCTATGACAGATAAAGTGTTTTAAATCTCCCGCGTTTTTTTGATAAGAGAGGTTGGGATTAAAAAAAAGCCCCGTCCATGGGATATGGACAGGGCTTTTTAAGGCTACGCTATCTAGTCAGGCTGTATCAGGACTCCAGCAGAACTGCATGTGCAGCTGCCAGTCTCGCAATCGGAACACGAGGGCCGGAACATGAAACATAAGTCAGGCCGATACTATGGCAGAAACTGATAGAGGCCGGGTGACCGCCATGCTCTCCACAGATACCGATCTTCATATCTTTACGCACGCCGCGTCCCCAACCAACAGCTAGCTCCATCAGTTTGCCCACGCCTTTGGTGTCGAGCACCTCAAACGGGTTATCCTGAAGGATTCCAGCTTCGTTATACATTGGCAGGAATTTGTTTTCCGCATCCTCACGTGAGAAGGAGAAGGCAGCCTGAGTCAGGTCGTTGGTGCCGAAGGAGAAGAATTCCACTTCTTCAGCAAGCTGTTCAGCCCGCATGCAGGCTCGGACAACCTCCATCATGGTACCGAACTTGAATATCGGGGCGATGCCCTGTGCCTGTTCAACTTCCTTTCGGATTGTTTCAACAATCACTTTGATAGTGATCAGCTCTTCAGAGGTACAGACCTGCGGAATCATGATTTCCGGATGTACTTCGATACCTTTCTTCTGGCATTCGCAGGCTGCCTCAAGCACAGCACGAATCTGCATGGCATAGATTTCCGGGAAGGTGATACCCAAGCGTACACCACGATGGCCGAGCATCGGGTTGACCTCAAACAGGGAGCGAACCTTCTTAAGAATGGCTTGCTTTTTCTCAATTGCTTCATCAACCAGTGATGAGTCAGCCAGTTGCTGAATCGGTGCCAATGCTCCGTTTTCAGTGGAGAGAAGACTTAGCGTTGCAGAGAGAACCTCTGAACCGCGCATGGAGTCTCGCAGGTGTTTCAACTGTACCAGATCATCAATCAACTGATTCTCTGAAGGCAGGAACTCATGAATTGGTGGATCGAGCAGTCGAACGGTTACAGGCCGTGGCGACATGGTTGTGAACAGCTCAACGAAATCCTGACGCTGAATAGGCAGTAGCTTGTCGAGTGCAGCCTGACGCTGTTCAAGTGTGTCGGAAACAATCATTTCTAGTACGATAGGCAGTCGCTCTGCTGCATTAAACATGCGCTCTGTTCTGCACAATCCGATACCCATGGCACCATACTTCAAAGCCCGTTCAGCATCTTCAGGAACATCAGCATTGGCCATCACTTTCAGGCGGGCACGTTTATCAGCCCACGATAGCAGGGTTTTGAGCTCTTCAGAGAACTCTGCTTCGACTGTATCAACAGCGCCCAGATAGACACTACCGGTGGTGCCATCAAGGGTGATGAGATCGCCCTCTTTGATGACTACATCACCGATATGTGCACGACGGGCCAGAACATCAACTTCAATACCGGCTGCTCCAGCCACACAGGGCTTGCCCATACCACGTGCTACAACCGCAGCATGACTGGTTTTGCCGCCTCGTGAGGTCAGGATAGCTTCGGATACAAAAAATCCGTGAATATCTTCCGGTTTGGTCTCTTCACGCAGAAGGATCAGAGGCTTGTCGTTGACAGCTTTTTGAGCGACAGCCCGGTCAGCATCAAAAACCACATGACCGCATGCAGCGCCCGGACTGGCTGGAAGGCCTGTTGCCAGAGGTGTGGCATCGGCATTGGGATCAAGGCGAGGGAAGAGCATCTGCTCCAGTGATTCAGGTGCAATACGTAGCAGTGCCTGCTCCTCGTTGATTAGACCCTCTTCAACCAGTTCTACTGAGGTGCGAACCATGGCCTGGGTGTTCATTTTACCATTACGGGTCTGCAGGCAGTAAAGAATGCCTTTCTCAATAGTGAACTCAAAATCCTGAATTTCAGAGTAGTGAGTTTCGAGTTTACTACGCAGCTCTTCAAGCTGACGATAGAGATCAGGCATCTCCTCAGCCATCTGGGCAATCGGTTTTGGCGTACGGATGCCTGCAACGACATCCTCACCCTGTGCGTTAACCAGATATTCGCCGTAAAAGATGTTTTCGCCATTGCCCGGGTTACGGGTGAACGCTACGCCTGTTGCGCAGTCATCGCCGCGATTACCAAAAACCATGGTGCAGATATTAACAGCGGTGCCGTTGGCCATTTCTGGTGTGATGTTGAACTCACGACGGTAATCGACCGCACGTTTACCCGACCATGAACCGAGCACGGCTTTAATCGCCAGATCCAGCTGTTCATACGGATCTTCCGGGAAGCGGCGACCTGTCTGGCCATGTACAACCTCAAGGAAGACTTCAGATATTTCTTTTAGATTGTCAGTGCTTAGACCGACATCTTCTTTAACGCCTTCGCGTTTCTTGATCGCTTCAAATGGCTCATCAAAGTGCTCATCATCAATGCCAAGCGCGACCTTTCCGAACAACTGAATAAAACGGCGATAGGCATCATAGGCAAAACGCTCGTCGCCGGTTTGTTCAATTTCACCCTGCAAGGTTTCACTATTCATACCAAGATTGAGAATGGTGTCCATCATGCCTGGCATCGACATCGCTGAACCTGATCGAACTGAGACAAGCAGTGGATTATGAGCATCGCCGAATCCCTTACCTGTCACTTTTTCAAGCGCAGTCATCTGCTCCTTCACTTCCTCCATCAGGCCGTCCGGGTAGGTATTGTTATTGTTCAGGTATTTAAGACATGCCTCGGTTGTAATCGTGTAGCCAGGAGGGACATTCAAGCCAATCTGCGTCATTTCGCAGAGGTTTGCGCCCTTACCACCTAGAAGCTGTCTTGCTTTGCCATCTCCTTCCGTAAAAGAATAGACGTATTGACCTTGTTTGTTACTCATGGGTAAAAAAATCCTAAATATAATATTAACTGAAGCATCAGATGCTACAGCTTGGGGTGTTGTTAGTTTTCATGTGTAATCGGAAAGGCCGAGTGGCAAAGTCGATCACGCATCGATTATGCGCATGAAATTGTACGCCTCTTTGTTATGAAATAAAAGAGGGATCGGCAACATAATTGGAAGAAATTCCAACTATTAGGTGGATCATCTGTTTTGGATGTTTCTGCTTAGCTATTATTGGATTTTATATGGCGAGTCAGAAAACGATCCAGCTGATTGGCAAATGCCATACGATCACTGTTTGAAAAGGCTGCTGGCCCACCTGTCATGACTCCGCTGCCACGCAGATCATCCATGAAATTACGCATGGTCAGATACTGCTTCACATTGGCCTCGGAATAAAATGTGCCGCGTGGATTCAGGGCGTGGCCTCTTTTTGCAATGACATCAGCGGCAAGCGGGATGTCTGCAGTAATCACCAGATCACCAGACTCCATTTGTGCAACGATCTCGGCATCTGCCACATCGGCCCCAGCAGCTACTCTGATCGTTTGAATCAGCGGCGATTTTGGTGTCAGCAGTGTTGAGTTGGCGACCATGGTCATCGGTATCTGCAGACGCTCTACAACACGGTAGAGAATCTCTTTGATGACCTTCGGACAGGCATCGGCATCAACCCAGATATGCACGATTTAGAGGCTCCTTAACTATTCTCAATATTGCGCTAACCCTACAGGTTACTTGCTATTTCTTCTATTCACCGTACCTTGCGCACCAGTTCTCGCAGTAGCTTCGGTCTTTGCTGCGAATGATAGCCCTCTGATTCGATGTCCCTTTTCAGGCAAACTCAATCCACGGCATCTTCTAATTTAACAATAACTGTGCCTAGACCGGTCCGGATGAACTTCGGCAGGCATCGAGTTGGAAACTAAAAATTATATGACATTTGATAAACTTGGCCTTTCGCCAGAGCTGCTTCGTGCGGTTGCTGATCAGGGCTACACAACACCTACGCCGGTTCAGGCGCAGTCCATCCCAGTGATTCTTGATGGTCACGACATTTTGGCTGGAGCCCAGACGGGAACCGGTAAAACAGCAGGCTTTACACTGCCGATGCTGGAGATCCTGAATCGTGAGCATGCTGAACGAGGTGAGGCTAGCAGCCATCGAGGTGGCCGCCGCCATATTCGAGTGCTGGCACTAACGCCAACACGTGAGCTTGCTGCTCAGGTAAACGAGAGCATTGTAACCTACGGCAAATACCTTTCACTGCGTTCTACCGTGGTGTTTGGCGGCGTCGGTATTCAGCCTCAAATTCAGAAGCTGAACCGTGGTGTTGATATTCTGGTGGCGACACCGGGTCGTCTGCTTGATCTGGTAAACCAGAAGAAGTGCGACCTCTCAAAAATTGAGATGCTGGTGTTGGATGAAGCGGATCGTATGCTTGATATGGGATTCATTCATGACATTCGTAAAGTGCTCGCACTGATACCTAAAGAGCGCCAGAATCTTCTTTTCTCAGCTACGTTCTCAAACGATATTAAGAGGCTCGCTTCCGGCATTCTGAGATCACCCAAGATGATTGAAGTTTCACGTAATGAGACGACACATCAGGTAACACAACTGGTTCATCCAGTGAGCAAGGCTCGCAAACGTGAAATGCTCTCCCACTTGATTCATGCCGGAGAGTGGAAGCAGGTGCTGGTTTTTACCCGCACCAAGCATGGTGCTAACAAGTTGACCAAACTATTGGAGAGTGACGGCATTCAGGCCGCAGCAATTCATGGTAATAAGAGCCAGACTGCACGTACTAACGCACTAAGAGATTTTAAGAGCGGCTCTATTCGGGTGCTGGTAGCAACTGATATTGCCGCCCGAGGTCTTGATATTGATCAGCTGCCACATGTGGTGAACTATGAGCTACCAAACGTGGCTGAAGATTATGTGCATCGTATTGGCCGTACTGGCCGTGCTGGCCGTACAGGTGAAGCGCTATCGCTGGTCTGCAACGAAGAGGTGAAACATCTTCGTGGTATTGAGAAGTTGATCGGAAAGAAGATTTCACAGGTGGACATTCCCGGCTTTGAGGCTGATATCTCGGTGCATGTCGAGCCTGTTAAAGAGGCTGGTCGTGTTCAACAGAATCGCCGTGGTGGCGGAGGCCATCGTTCAGGTCAACGCAACGCCAGCTCCCGTGGAGACAATGGTGGTGGAAATGGTCGCCGTAGGCCATCACGCCCAGGTCGGCGAGAAAGGTCAGCAAGCAAAGCATAATGAGTGAGACAGGCTGTCTTCAGTGTGAAGGCAGCCTGTTCTCTCTGTTATTGTTTTTCAGAGAGGTCGAGTCTCTCGATACGCACATCGCTGATGCCGGAAATCTGTGTGGCGATTGCGCGTAGTGCATCACGCAGGTACGCGGTTATCTGAATCGATTGCAGCATGTTATCGGCTGCCCGGTATTTACTCTGTTCAAATGCCTTTTTAGCTCTTTTTCTTGCATCCTCACCACTCACGGCATCCAATCTTGCCCAGCCAACATCAGTTTTGATCTCAAGTCTTGAGATATCAGCATCTACAGAGAGTACTTCAACTCTGTCGATGGTGAGGTGGAGCTGCCCTTTAACTGTTCTGGTTGCATGAATCGCATGTGGGCGAACACCATAATAGACTTTGATGGGTGCACGCAGATTGGCTTCGGTCTCTCCCAGAGGAATATCCATGCCAAAAAATGATAAAAAAGCCTCATTGCTCCAAGTCTGCTCATGCATGGTTTTGATGAATCCAGCCTGAATGGCGACATCCGGTTTCATATCGATAAGCATGTCATTGAACTGCTCTGTTTCAGATTTTAGTACAACTTGAGGAAATAGCTCCCGGAACAACTGCGGAGCAGAGAACCAGACACCGGCAAGCAGGAATGACAAGGCTAGAGTGATAACAACAAGTTTGCGCATACCCTGACTATAGTTGATTGCTGTTTACGTTGGCAGTGTCTCTGCTCACACCCTCTGAATGTGCCATAGAATAATCCTGTGTATGTAGCTATTATTATCTGTGTGGCAGTCTTTACATAAGTAATTTTGATGAAAGCCATAATTATTATAAGCATGCCTTTTTATTTTGATTGGCTAAAATAGCCGCATCAGTTTTTAGGGAGTGAACCATGACCGACAAAGAACAGTATAAGATTCATGAAGAGCCATTCTATCAGGCACAGACTGATGAAGTTGAGCTTTATGAGGCGGCCTACGCCGCACGTCTGCCAGTAATGGTAAAAGGGCCGACCGGATGTGGTAAGTCCCGTTTTATCGAATATATGGCCTGGAAGCTGGACAGGCCGTTGATTACCGTGGCTTGTAACGAAGATATGACCGCCTCCGATCTGGTTGGTCGCTACCTGCTTGATGCCAACGGCACCCGCTGGCTCGATGGCCCGCTGACCACAGCTGCGCGTATCGGTGCGATCTGTTATCTCGATGAGGTGGTGGAAGCGCGGCAGGATACGACCGTTGTGATCCATCCGCTGACCGACCACCGTCGTACCCTACCACTGGATAAAAAGGGCGAGCTGATCGAAGCGCATCCCGATTTCCAGCTGGTAATCTCCTATAACCCCGGTTATCAGAGCCTGATGAAAGATCTGAAACAGTCGACCAAGCAGCGTTTCGCCGGTTTTGAGTTTGATTATCCGAAGGAAGCTGTTGAAACCGGTATTGTGGCTACAGAGACCGGTGTTGATGAAGAGCTGGCCGCGAAGCTGGTGAAAATTGGCACAACAGCCCGTAACCTTAAAGGGCATGGACTGGATGAAGGTATCTCTACCCGACTGCTTACCTATGCAGCTGCCCTGATTAAGGGCGGGGTTGAGCCAAAGGCTGCATGCCGTATGGCACTGGTCCGTCCAATCACTGATGATGCTGATATTCGCGACACACTTGATCACGCTATTGAGGCCACTTTCGGTTAACCGAGTCTTTTGCTCACGCTTATGACTCTACTCGGAGGTTAAGGTATTCCTATGGTTGAAACAGTCGAAAGAAAGATGGACGTCGAAATGTACTGGCAACGGCTGGGCTGTAAGTTTGCTCAGGTTGATCGGGTTTTTGATGATTGCATGGAAGAGGCTAAGGCTCTGCTCTCATCTGAAGGGCTGGTCAGTTATATCGAGAATGCCGGTTTTCTGGGTAAGCTCGGTCGTGGCCCCGAGCCGATTCTGGTCTATCTGGAAGAGGCACCAGGTGTTGCTTCGCTGGTAGGTGAGCAGGCACTGGTGGATATGCGGGAGCATGCCCACTACATGTCCACGCACACCAACTTCAAGGCAATGACTCCCTATCTGCAGACGATTGGCACCGTGACGCGCCGTTTGCAGACCTATGAACTGTTTAAACAGTACAATGAAATAGTCATTGATATGCTGGATCGTACTTCCGTTTCGGTTCTTGGTCACCACACCACTTTTCCGAGTCCGGGGCTTATTGATCTTTTAAATCAGGCGCCGCGCCTATTGATCGAGCTCTCACTCGAAGGTTTTAAAAACTGGGTCGACTACGGTATCAACTACTACGACAAACATCCCGGTCGTCAGGTCGACTACTTCAGCTTTCAGTCACCGGATTCGCATGCAGTGATGCAGCGGGAACGACATGGCACGCTGCTTATGGATCATGAGCGCAAGCTTGATCAATATCTGCGCGGCCTCTGGGATGATCATGATTATCTTGTGCCCTATTCACTGGCATTCGATGAGCTGCGCAAGCCAACGCCCTATTTTGATAGTCTGGGTATCCGCATTCCTGATGTTTATGATGATGACCGTGGCATTTCAGGCATCGATCGTTATCGCGCAGCACTGGCTCATATGGCAGCGCACCGTCGCTGGAGCCAGAAGATGGTGGTGGATAACTGGAGCCCGTTCCAGCGGCTTGCAGTTGAAACATTCGAGGACTCCCGTGTTGAGTATCTCGCTATGCAACGCTTCCCCGGTCTGAGGAGAATATTCCAGGCTCTGCACCCGGTCCCTGATGAGAAGGCATTGGAGCTGGAAGATACATCACTGATCAACTTGCGTCTGGCGATGGTTTCAAGGGCGATTCTTGATTCCGATTACCAGTATGAAGACGAAGATGTTCGTGAGTTTGTGGGTCGTTTCTTTGACGAGATGAAGGAAGACGGCTCCAAAAGTGAAAATGTGGCAATGATCGCACTCTCATTTATTGGACGAACCCGGAAGCAGTCCGATGCCCTGCCTAACACCTATTTCAAGAATACAGAGGTGGATTATCGTGATGATAACCGTCATCTCTGGATCTATATCGAGCAGGGAGATGATGAAGAGACCACCTTTGAGCATCTCGACCAGAAGAAGCAAGAGCATGAAGAGCTTAAAGGTCTGCCACCTCGTCACTATCACGAGTGGGATTACAACTCCGCTCATTACCGTCCGGACTGGGTGAGCGTGTATGAAGCACTGCACCCCCGAGGCAATGCATCGAAGATCGACAGGCTGCTGGAAAAGCACAGCGGTTTGGCCAAACGGTTGAAGGCAATGCTCGATATGCTCAAACCTCAGGATAAGGTGCGTATTCGTTATCAGGAAGAGGGTTCCGAACTTGATCTGGATGTGGCTATTCGCTCATTGATCGATTTCAAAGGTGGCGCACAACCCGATACACGTATCAATATGAGTCATAAAACAGATGGTCGTGATGTAGCAGTGATGCTACTGCTCGATCTGTCGCAATCTACGAATGAGAAGGCGGCAGGGAGCAATCAGACTATCCTTGAGCTCTCTCAGGAGGCGGTTTCTCTACTGGCCTGGGCTGTTGATAAGGTGGGCGATAAGTTTGCCATTGCAGGCTTCCACTCCAATACACGCCATGATGTTCGTTATCTGCATATGAAAGGGTATAATGAACCGTGGAACGATGAGGTGAAATCACGACTGGCTGCGATGGAAGCGGGCTTCTCAACCCGAATGGGTGGAGCGATGCGCCATGCAGGCCACTATCTGAAGAATCAGACAGCTGAGAAAAAGCTGATGTTGATCCTCACCGATGGTGAGCCGGCCGATGTTGATGTTGAGGATGATCAGCTGTTGATTCAGGATGCTAAGCAGGCAGTGAAAGAGCTGGGTCGCGATGGAATCTACTCATACTGCATCAATCTTGATCCGAAGGCTGACGAGTATGTGGCTGATATTTTCGGCAAGCAGTACGCCATTATCGATCATGTGGATCGTTTACCGGAGAAGTTGCCGGAACTGTTTATCTCACTGACAAAATAGTAACCAGAGGTGCCTCTGTTTAGCGCACCCCTAGCCTGTTTATCATTTTGTTTCACCCATCACGATGTATCCAGTCTGCACCAAGCGTGCCGTGCAGGCGATCCCGGTAGTCCTGACTTGTCACTCTACCGATCATGCGATCAGCTTTATTTATACGTTCAGTAAGGTGAACACGTCTGTCAGATTCATCTTCATCGAGATCTGACAGATGGTTATTGAGATTTTCACGATGTTGCAGCCATACTTGCGTGTCTCGCGCCTGTTTGATCTCTAAACGTTCATTGTACCAGTCACTGTTCAGCAGGTAGTCACGACTGAACATCTCCCGAATAGCTGGATCATGTATATCTCTGCCTTCATAAGTTCCATGTGCCATGATATGTAAGAGTGCCTGCAGTGGAGGGCAGGCATCATCAACGGAACCATCTTCGAAATAGTTGAGGGCAACCCGCTGGTGGGCTTCACAGATGTTGTTGATGCCGTCGACAAAGGCCTCCATACCCTGTGATTCCGGTTTCAGCATCGCTTTGTCAAATACG
>Ga0316189_10001087_pt1 | contig 27003 bp, 26 predicted proteins | sample LowCovwburrow_MG_FD_204930 | JGI IMG/M metagenome (GOLD analysis project Ga0316189, IMG submission 204930) | Coastal sediment microbial communities from Maine, United States - Lowes Cove worm burrow | ecosystem: Environmental > Aquatic > Marine > Coastal > Sediment | place: USA: Maine...
AATCAGCAGAGCGTTGACTCTGCTGATTGCCTTACTCGTTAGCTTGCTCATGTTTCTACTGCAGCCTCAATTAATTGCCAGCGACGTCGTTTGCTTCGTCGCTTTCAGCTTCAGCGACAGGAGCAACTAGAGGTGCCAAGCAAAGAGGGCAGCCGATCACGTGATCGTTTGGACCCAAATCGAGTGCCTGACGTCTATCTTCCATAGCTTCGAAAAATTGATCATCAGATAAAGTAACGCGTATGCCCAAATCGATGAACATGTTTGTTACGGAGCGGTTACCAGAACCCTGCCAGTTGCGTGGATCCGGAACGTTCGGGTTTGTCTCCGTGTTGTTCATGTAGCCAACGATGTGCAGAATAGTCCCTTTAGGCAGAAGTGGTGCTGCGTTCTCTGCGTAAGGATAGCCACGTACCCAGTTGTGGTCATAGCCAACGCAAGAAAGCGTCTCTACCGTGTAACCCCAAATCGCTTCAAGACACATGCGCTCACCAGGGGCGTGCAGGTGGGGCTCGAAGGAAACTATCTTAGTGTGCTGGTTGAGTACGGTGTAGGCATGAAGTTCCTGATCTTTTTGATTGCCTGTAATGCTGATGTCTACGCCGTTACCTAGACCGATGAAGGCATTTTGATACTTAGGCTCGTAGTCTTCATCGTGAAAGATGAAACCGACTTCTAGGTGACCAGTTGTGTCGCGACCGTTAGAGTGTAAGTGCACGGAATCGGAAACAATAGATGAACCAGCCTTCAGAAGACGCCCTGCATCTTCGTCGAAGATGTCAGCGTTTCTGCCAACTTCATGCACAGGCCATGGAATGGAGATGCCCGCTCCGCGTTCGCCGTTCTCGTCTAGCTGCGCCGTGCCCCAAATCATGTGGTGGAAGATGAATCGACCACCCACAGTGTCACGGCCAGAGCCGGCCTGATTGTCGACATCGTTAACTTCTACGACTTCGACAGATTTCACATAGCGATCTTCTTCCAAACCTGTAGGGATGTAGTCAATCTCACCCCACCAGTCTGGCGTGCCAGCTAGCTTCGTGACATCGTTCATGACAACAACGAGGTCAGGCTCGCCGGCCTTCCACTTCAAGCTGTCATCAAACACCAAAGAATCAGGAGCGTCGGCTTCGTCGCCTTTCGGTGTGCCGCCGCGCGCCCAAGTAGAAATCAATGCGAGTTCTTCGTCAGTTAGGGATGGGTCATCTTTGTATTCTTGAATACCGATGTCCTTCTCCATGTACCAAGGAGGCATGGCGCCTGCACGGTCACGTAGGGCTGTCTTGTATTCGATCAGACCGGCGAAAGGAGCGACTTGATCATAAGTCACTAGTGGCATGGGGCCAGCGCCACCGGCTCGGTGACAGTTCTGGCAGCTGCGCTGCAGAATTGGCTCAATATCCTTGTGGAATGTTACTTCGCTCGATTGCGCAAGCGATATACCCGGAATGCAGATTGCTGCTGCTACTGCCATACCGCTCAGCAGTGATTTAGCGGAAATATTTCGCATAGTTTGCTACTCCTCAATAGCTGGTTTGATCATCTATCTGTCGATAATAAAGATTGAATTTGATGCTTACTAAATAACCAGCGAACAATAGCATTATTCGGCTAATAGTTGAATTGTTCTGGGTGCTAGACAGGTCGAATAAGCTTTCATTCGGCGCTGCCAATAGGCTGAAAACCGGGGAATTTTTCGAAATGTTCCAAAATAAGCCAATTTTGCAACTCGACTGACAAGGATTGTTATTTAGGGCTAGCTGCCGCGTAGTAGTGCCCAGAGGTTGCTACTGGCTAGTAGACTTGCGAAAAGGACTAATAAAGAGAGGCTAAACCATTGAATTGAATAGGATAAGTTCTGATTCACATCGGCGTTTACAGCAGGCCAATGACGCACTAGTACGCCATCCTGCTCCTCGGTGAGTCGGACCTCAAAAGGAAACAACGGTTCATCGATGATTTCGGCAATTATGTCGATTTCGAGGCTGCGCATGCGTAAAGGCCATACAGATGCGTCAATTTGGCTAGCTATTACCCGTTCGTTCTCGGCGGGCACGTAGATCTGGCCGGTAATTTCTACAGACCCAGATACAGGACGCAGATTCGGAGGGGTATCCGGCGGCAGAATAGCCGTGGTCCAGCCACGGTTGACCAAAATGAGTTGATCGTTACTTTCTAGTCGAAATGGCGTCACCACACCGTAGCCAATCATTCCCTGAAAGAATTCCGCCAGTAGGAGGATAGTGCGGTCATTTACAAATTCACCCTTCATCGAGACATGCCGGTTCTGTAGCTCTGGGTTTGCGCGGTGCAGATGGCCGTTAGGGATGCTCTCGATCGGAGCGGCATTGAGGCTGGATTCGATTACTAGGGCCGCCTGTGCTTCGACCTTTTCTGCAGCTCGATCGAGTTGCCACAAACCGAGTCGGCCGAAGGCGGCGGCTGTCATAAGCACGCAGACTGCGAATAACCAGTTGATGCGGATATGAAATATCCCGAAGGAATGTTCTGATCGAAGTTTCATTTTGAGCCATTCTGAAGTTGATGTTTACACTAGGGTGAGCGCGCTGCTACAGATTTGCTGTGATGGCAAATAACTAAGGTTTCAACGAGCGCAGGAAGACTAATTCAGATCAGGCGGGAATTCAATTGGAACGCGCACTTAACTGCCTGCTAACACCATAGGCACCAGTGATAGGGAGGTCGATAGTAAGTTATAAGCCGGCCGCAAACTATTACAGCACACCAGCAGAAAAGGGATATGCCGGCGATGATTTTGGCGCGTAAAATTACCTGTGAAGAGCTGGCTCCAGATTTAACATGGGTGGCGGTGGTCCCATAGAAAACCATCATATTGATGCCGGCGATCAGCATGAAGAATAATTTCGATTGTACGGCAGGGTTGTAGAGATATTGATTTGGGGAGGTGCTTAAGAACATGGTGCCAGTAATTACATTGAGTAGATAGCCAGCCACCCCAATGGGAACCAATCGATGCAGTTCAGAGAGTGAGATTTCACTCGCATAACCCATCATTCTAAGATCGAACAAGCCGACGCTACCGATCAGCAAACAGAGTCCGAAGAAATGGACTGACTCGGCTATAGGCCAGCCCCAGGATGAATTCATAAAGGCATAAATGCCGGTTGTCTGCGAGAAATTGAGTAGAAAATCAAGCATCGCCGCTCAATAAAACCGCGAGGCGAGAAGTATGCTGTGGGTGTAGGCTAAAAATCGCCCAGCGGTTAAGGTAATTACCCATAGCGCAATAGATAGATAAGCGAGTTTGATAGAGGTGTTTTCGATCAAGACCTCAGGTTTGTTTTCGAAGGTACTCTGAATGCGCTTGCTTATCAGCAGTCCAATAACTATTGCGCAAAGTTTAATATAGAACACTGGGTTGCTAAGAGCCTTGGCGGGATACGCCAGAAGCAAGGCGGTTCCAGAGATAAAAATTACAGCGGCAGCGTACCAGTGTATTTCGTAGAAGCGGCTTAAAGCTGCCATCTCTAGGCGAGGAGCGAAGCCAATGAGCCGCGCTGCGACGGCAAAATTTATACCCACAACGAAGGCCATGGCGAGTGAGTGCAGGGTCAGCGAGCTGAAGAATGCGACCCCCGATTCCCGCATCAGTATGCTGAGCGCGGTTTCTTCGAGTCTGGCTAATGTTTCCAGTTTGTCCAACCTTGCTTGCAGAGCATAGTATTTCTAATGCAAGATATTTAGCTGAGCTTGGCAGGACTGTCAACTCGAATCCTTCGGGTTCATACTGTATTGCTCGATATTTAGAATTTGGCTGCTCTTCTGAAAGTGATATGGTAGTAGGAAATAAGAATATAATAATATAGGAGTTAGCAATGACGGACTCTCCGCTAAAAAATGCTTTAAAGTTGCGCTTTTCTGCACTGCTCGCGGCACCATTTTTAGTAGCGCTAAGCGTTGCCAGCGTAGCCGCAGAAAGTGAATTGGTACCAAGAACTGCTGACGGAAACCCAGACTTTAACGGTATCTGGCAGGCAATAGGCAGTGCACATTGGAATGTAGAGCCCCATGCGGCTGACTTTAGCCCCCTTGTTGAGTTGGGAGCGATAGGGGCTATTCCTGCCGGCTTGGGCATCGTCGAGGGAGGAACTATTCCCTATACCTCTGAGGCTCGTGTTAAACAGCAAGAGAATAGAGCCGATTGGTTGTCCCTTGATCCAGTCGTGAAGTGTTATATGCCCGGTGTACCGAGAGCGACTTATTTGCCGTTTCCCTTCCAAATTATTCAGTCTCCAGAACATGTGGTTATGGCCTATGAGTTTGCCAGTGCTAGTCGTATTGTGTACATGAATCGTCCCGACTTCGAGGCTCCTATATTTAGCTGGATGGGGCATTCGCGCGGACATTTCGAAGGCGATAGTTTGGTCATCGATGTCACTGATCAGGTGCCTGATACATGGCTAGACCATGCGGGAAATCATCACAGCGATGCGCTGCGAGTCATTGAGCGCTATACACATATGGGGCCAAATACCCTCATGTATGAGGCAACGCTGGAGGATCCCAATGTGTATACCGACGCCTGGACTTTAAGATTCCCGCTATATCGTAGATTAGATGAGAACATGCAAATACTTGAGTTTAAATGTGTTGAATTTACAGAGGAGCTCATCTACGGTCATCTGCGCAAGGGGGCGGAGACAGAGTAGCGCGACTGGGCCTGCGCGCTCTATTTATATTTGCCATGCATTGAGACCCGCTTTGCAGCGGGTTTTTTGTCGGATGCTAAAATCTGAGATTAACACGAGAGAGTGGCGGCGACGGTCGCGTACTAGATGAGTTTGTGTGCGTGAAATTGCGTAGGTGAGAGAGAATGACTGAATTGTATGACTTAAGTTCTATAACTTGGGGCCTAATAGGTTTCATGCTCCTGCTTGTCGCCTATTTCCACGGTCCCAGTTATTCGGCACAAACCGTGCGCAATGGACCTGCGATACTGACTAGCTTCGGTATCTTTGGCACTTTCCTAGGCATCGCGTTTGGTTTGATGCGTTTCGATAGTGCCGCTATAGAGACTAGCGTTCCAATAATGATCGATGGTTTGGGCGTAGCAGTGTGGTCATCAATCGTCGGGATATTGGGCGCCTTGAGCATAAGGCTACGCAATACCTTGTCTTCGATTAGAGCGGATTCGCGCAGTATTGAAAAAACCGCCACGGTAACCGACCTTAACAATACCATCAGCACACTCAATTTGAATCTCGAGCAACTGCGTGAAGAGAGCCGCGCAGACAGTCAGGCCTTACTTGCATCCACGCGTTCCTATCAAGAGCAGATGGTAGCAGCGAATACCGATGCGCTGACGACGGCCCTCGCTAAAGTGATGACGGAATTTAATAGTCGCATCGAAGTGCAATATGGCGAAAACTTCCAGAAGTTTAACGAGTCATTAGGCCACCTGTTGCAATGGCAGCAAAGTTATTCGAGTCAGCTGGACGACATGTTGCGAGCACAGAAGGCGAGTATCGAAGTGATTAGTCATGCGAGTCATTCGTATGAGCAGATGATGGTGCATTCGCAAAATTTCAATAAGGTAGCCGAGTCTTTAGGCAATCTATTGAGTGGTCTAGAGCAGCAGACATCGAACCTCGAAGGCTATCTTTCTGGATTATCTGGATTAGTTGGTCAGGCATCGGAAGGCTTGCCTGCGCTTGGGGGCTATGTGTCTGAGTTGACAATAAAACTGAGTGCGAGCATAGAGCAGAACAACGAAAGCCTAACCCAAGTGCTGGCAACGGCGGCGCGAGATATATCCGAAACTGTAGAGCAGGTAACACAGAGTTTAGCGAGTTCGGTAAATCAGGCACATTCTGGTCTCGCCGAACACGTTGAGGCGATGACAGAGAAAACCGAGAAGCAGATGCAGCTGCTCGACCAGTCGATGGAGAAAGAGTTGACCGAGGCGTTGCAGACTTTCGGCTATCAATTAACTGCATTGTCGGAGAAGTTTGTGAACGACTATGTTCCGCTGACTGATAGGCTTCGCGAATTGCTATTGATGGCAGAGCAGCAACCGGGCAAGCGCCCGCAAACCTCGAAATAGGTTCTTATGTTAGGTGCTGAAGTAGAACAGGAATCGGAAGAGCATTGGATCGCGGTTAGCGATCTGATGAGTGGCCTGATGATGCTGTTTCTGCTCATTTCCGTAATGTATCTAGTTATTGTTGAGCGCAAGAATGATGAAATTGAGAGAGTTGTTGTCCTCTACGAGGATTTGCGCGAGGAATTGTATGCAGACCTACTTGCCGAGTTTGAGGATGATCTGCCGTTGTGGGGAGCGGAGTTAGGGGAGGATCTAAAATTCCGCTTCACCAATACTAGTCTGCTGTTCGAGGAGGGGGAGTCTGGCCTCAAAGCTGAATTTTCGATGATACTTAGTGACTTCTTTCCGCGTTATATGGCTATTCTCACGTCCGAAGAATACCGTGACGATATTCTCGAGCTGCGCATCGAGGGCCATACTTCTAGTTCTTGGTCTTTCGCTGCAGATAGCGACGAGGCATATATGAGGAACATGGCGCTTTCTCAGGAGCGTACTCGAACGACCTTGGGATTTTTGTTTGCGCTAGAAGCCGTCGCACATGAAAAGACATGGTTGCGTGAGCGCATGACTGCGAATGGTCTTTCCTCCTCGCAATTAATTCTGCGAGAGGATGGTCTTGAGGATGAACAGCGGTCGCGGCGCGTAGAGTTCGTAGTGGTTACCGATGCAGAGACGCGTCTCTCTACGATTCTAGAAGAAATTCGCTAGGAATGGCCGTGTGAAACTACCAGACTTCAGAGATTTTCAATCCTTTAACGAGCTGCGCGAGAAGATTGGTACGGAAGAATTCGGCTATTTTGAGCTGTTCGACCCGGCTGTTCATCTAACCGGTGCAGAGCGTTCGGTATTGGAAAACCCAGGTATGCTGTTGAAGGCCGATGGCTTGCGAGTCCTGCCAGATAAGACTTTGGCGATCAAGAATAGCAGGGTGCTGGTCTATGTCCCGGATGAAATTTGGTATAGGAACCATCGGGAATACCCCACCTATCATCTGGCGTGGTGTTCACAATTGGAGGCCCAACTAGTGGAGCACCCTGTGCTGGAGTATCTCGTTACTACAAAGATTTCAGACGACTATAAGTTGCTTAAAATTCGCAATAGCGGTGAAGTGTCGCTGTCAGAGCACGGTCTAGTGGTTTGCAAGCATTGTCTGCATACGCTGCGTTATAGGGACTACGATGAATTTCGAAACAGGCGCAGAGGCTACAGCCAGAAAGTATTGAATGAATTTAGCTTGAAGAGCTTCTATCACTTCTATCAGCAGTATCCACTTAGTTTTGCTAAGTCGACATTGACCGAAAAGGTGGAGAGGGCTGAGAAGAAGCCTACACGTGATTTGCCCCTAGATGCTGAGCTTCCATTCGATTGAGTGTCTGGGAAGAGCGAATTCGCATGTTCCTATTTTCGATTGACTGCAGAGTTAATTGCGATTGCGTTGTTCAAGGAGACCGGTATCGACGCCTTGGATTCCTACCATGGCCAAGGTGATGAGAAACGAAGTCTGTGGTCCCTCATGGGAATTTGTCGGTACGAACCACTCATCGGGGGAGTGTGCTCCACCGCCATTGCCGCCACCGGCGATGGTTATTGCTGGAATTCCCAGTGACATAGGAACATTGGAATCGGTGCTGGAGATGCTTAGCTGTTGTAGTTCTATGCCGACTTTGTCGAAAGCGAGTGCGGCGGCTTGGACGAGTGAATCCTCGGTGGCGGTTTGCCCTACCGGTCGGTCGCCGATTAAAACAAAGTCCACACTAATCTCACCGTTGTTCCAGCGAGCGTTCTCTTCGGCCACGGCTTCCAACGCTGCTGCCTTGGTGCGTTCTTCTAACAGAGCCAACTGCTCTCTATCATTGGATCGCATGTCGAGAGCAAATACCGCATCTGCTGCAATTGAATTAACCGACGTGCCACCTGCAACCGTTCCGACTGTGAATGTAGTCTTGGGGGAGCTAGGGGTTTCAAAGTCGGCTATCTTGTTGATAGTTCTGCCCATGGCATGTATCGCGCTAGCTAGGCCGAAGGCGCCAAAGGAATGTCCGCCGGGTCCGCTAAATCGGAACTCGAAGCGCCGGCTTCCCGTGCCGCCTGTAGTAATGCGCCTAAGTCGAACGCCATCGATAGAGATGAAGCCATCTATCTCTGGATGGTCTCGGAATATCGCCTTGATGCCGCGTAAATCACCTCTTCCTTCCTCGCCGACGTTTGCAGCAAACATGATATCGCCATGAGTCTGAATTCCCGAATCGTTCAGTGTCTCGATAATGGATAGCATGGCAGCGAGGCCGCGGGTGTCGTCGCCTATGCCGGGTGCATAGTAGCGCCCGCCGCGTAGTTCGATACTTGTATCCACACCCTCCGGAAATACAGTGTCTAGGTGAGCGGCTATGAGTAAAGTAGAACCGTCACCGTTTCCGTGACGTATCCCGATTACGTTTCCCTCACTATCGATATAGGCATCTTCCAGGCCACGGTCCTGCATCAATGTTAGATAGTAAGCGGCTCGCACTTCCTCCTTAAATGGAGGAGCGGGAATCTCGGTTAGTCGAAACTGTTCTCGAACCATCTCTGCTTCTCTGGCCTCTATTCTAGTTAGGCCTGCTGTGACACGAGGATCGGAGTAAATTGCCTCGAAGGAATTTCGAACAGCGCTATCGATGGGGACGACGGATTGCTGTGCTAACGCGGATGAATTAAGTGAGCAAAGCAGTGACGCAAAACCCAGAGCAAAGAAGACAGTATTTTTTTTCAAGGACAGCTCCAGATTGTTGAAAGCTTGCATATAAAGGCGTCGGCCTTTGCAGAGCAGAGTATGACTCTTGCGCGTGCGCATGATTCAAATTGGTAAGGAAGGTTAAGTGTGCCTTGCCGCGCAGAATTGTTCAATACGGTATAGCCTTTAAGATTTAAGTCGTACTTCCAGCATAGCATCGAAAAGGGCTTCTCTTTCTACGTCAGCGAGCAAGGGGCTCAGTAATGTTGCCATGAAGCGTTCGCGACTCTCTTCATCTATAGAAAATCGACTTTGTAGCAGTGTGGCGAAGAGCGTGACGATATCGCTACCAAGTCGATCCAGTGCGGGGCGTATATCCGATTGCAGGTCTATCAATAGCTTGGGTGTCTCGCGAGTCAGCAGTTCAGCCCTATAGCGGTACTGGATCGCCTTCGCTGCGTTTATTTGGACAATGAAAAAGCGCTCAATCGAGTCTGGGTCGAGTCCATGGCTTGCTGCAAGATCTTTTGCATCAGATATAACAATCTTCTCGCGTTCAATGTCCTCGATGGGGATTCCATTCTGTGCTTTGAATAGCGCCACATCGTCCATGTATTCTAATCTTTCATCTATAGATTGAAATAACGAGAGGAGGAGCTCTGATTCGGCACTGTGGGCTGCAGTCGAAAAGACAATCGCGCTGGCAATCAGTATTAGAATTATCGAAGGGCAGGGAAGTTGCTTGGCTTTCATTATGCCCACGATGGCTAGTCTATTTGTCTTTCTGCAGCAGTGGTGCGATAGCGCGATCGATAATTGAGGCGAGGGTGGAAACCGCTAGTGCGTAGTTGAGGTAGATAATTATCAGATTGAAAAAATCCAGGAATTGCTCGAATAAAGAGAGCCTAGAGCTGGCGACTAAGACAATAGGTACGAAGTAGAGAACACCGTTCCAGCGGCCAAGGAAGCTCATTCGTAACTGCTTCTGCTTGAATAAATAGTAGGAGTCGAGCACGTATTGCGAGAATGCGACAACTATCAATAGAGGTAGTAGGACGCTAGCAAGGCCGATCGTGGAGAGTGCGAACAGTGCTGTTGTTACGAAGACAAAGTCCGTGCCATGGTCGAATAACATGCCTCGTGCAGATGCTGTGTTGAGGGCGCGGGCTACCTTACCATCGAAGTAGTCGCTCGCTATGGCGATAACAACCAATGCCAGTAATAACCAGCTCGCGAATAGTGATGCATTCGCTATAGCCATAGCTACTGGAATAACCAGTAGCAGGCGAATAGCGGTAAGCAGATTGGCCATTACTTGCCGAACAAGTCTCGTTGGGCTTTACGCCAGAATACGAGTCCGATAGCAGCGTTGAACAATATGAAGAAATTGTGCTGAACGAAGCCGAATGCCGCCATCTGTCCTTCGTTCTCTGGGAACAAGATGACCCAGAAGGTTATTGCAGCTGCGCGCATAGGTGTCGGAACAGCGGCAGCGAAGAAGATAACCGGTAAGAATGGTAGTAATGTCATTAGCGAGGCTTCAACGCCAAACAAGTTGAGTGCTACGGTGTAGACAACGATGGCAGCCATTAGGGCAGGGGAACGCAGTAAGAAGAAGGCTCCATAGTGCCAGGGCTTGGCTTGGCGAAAGGCGCTCAACACTACTCGATCCCGAAATTTGTTGTCCGGGAGAATAGCTCCTCGAAAATAGGCAATCCAAAGAATTAAGAATACTGTTGCCGCAGCAGCGATATAGGGTACTAGGCCGAACACTTCGGGTAATGAGCCACCAGCAATTGCAAAACCGATAGTTGCCCAGACAAGTAGATAGTAAATTTCGCAGAACATCACGAATAGCATTACCGAGCCTACCTCCCAGCCGGGAATCTGGTCGCGCTTGTTCAGGTAGTATGCCATTGCACCTTTACCGATCTGCTCGTTGAAGATCGAGATGATATAAGCGCTTGCGCGGATAGGCATGATGTCTTTGTACTTAATATCAGCCACAAACCAATTGAGTGCTTTGGTGACCACTAGGGTGTCTATTGCGAAGTAAAAAAGCGAATAGCATACCATTAGAGCAAGCCACGGTATCCAGTCTACTGTAGAGAACACCTGCGTCATATATTCAACAAGACTCAGCCCTTCGCGAGCAGCTGCACCATTTAATCTGTAGTAAAGGTAGGCAAAGCAGAGCGCGGTGAGAATGAGAAAAAGGACGCGGCCGATAGGGTTGGGTTTTTTCTTAGTGGCTGCAACTTCTACTTCAACTTTTGCTGTTGCTTCTGGCTTATTTTCGGTTTCTTCGCTCATTGGTTTTTCTTATGCTCCAAGATTTTTTCCAGAGTATTCTGTAGTGGTGTGAGAGTGATGTTCAGTTCGCCATCGGCGTTGTTATCCACGACCTCGTCCATTGTGATTACATCAATAACAGTTGGCGTGATGCCCCCTCCCTTGATTCGGGAGCTTATTGCGGCGACTAGTTTAGCTATAGCAATAGGCACTGACCCGATCTCAACATCGTTGTTCATCATTGATGCAGTCTTCTGAATGAGGTCACGATAGCTTATGGGTTCTGGCCCTACCAATTCGTATAACTTCGCCTCACCGGAACCGCCGTTGCAACAATTTAAGATGGCTTGATTGAGGTCGTCGATGTCTAGAGGGCGCATGGAGTATTTTCCGCCTCCGAGAATTTTCGTCTTAGTTTGCGTGGCTGCGCCAATTATAGAGCTGGCACCGGCAGTATTGGGTCCAAGTAAGATGGGTGTTCGAATGATGCTCGCTGGAAGGCCTGAATTTCTAACGAGTTCTTCAGCTAAGCCCTTCGACCGGAAGTAGGCGTTGCTGGAATCATTGCTGGCGCCGACTACGCTGATGAAAACCAGGTGCTTGGCGTTCAATTGTTGAGCCGCTTTAACTACCGCCTCAGTGGCGTCAACATTCGCACTTGTGTAGCTGGTGTTTTTGTCCTCGATGAGGATTCCAGCGAGATGCACAATACAGTCGGCTCCTTCCAAGGATGCTGCCAATTGGGCAGGGTCTTGGTAGGAAATGATGCGAGGGTCTATCTGGGGCGAGCTTGGCAGCGATTGCATGGCTCGGTCAGAGCGAACTCCAGCGATAACGTTAATATCTGTCGCGGAGACAATATGGTTCAATAAGTTCAGGCCAACACTGCTGTTGGCTCCAGTAATAGCGATTTTCATTCGGAGGTTACATTTTCCTGATTGATTGCCGTTCTATGGATACGGCGCGGTGGCGGATTTGGATTGATGTTGCTGTTGCCTGTGCTTTTTATAGTTTTTGTGAACTCACAAGATAGCCTGTGCCAGATTTTCTAGCTTCTTGCTGCGCTGTTTCTTGTCAGCAGAGTTATTCTCTATTTCGCGTAGTTCCTGTGCGCTTCTGGCGCTTTGATAGCGCTCTTTTGGTGCGCTAGCATACAGGGTATTTCGCATACGAGGCAGGCGGTCCATGTTACGAATTGTGTCTTCGATTGCCTGGGTCGTCCATTCCTGGCCATAGCTGGCACCGGCGGCTCTGGTGATGCTTTCATTCATCAGCGTGCCACCTAAATCGTTGGCGCCCGCGTTCAGGCAGGCAGCCACGCCATCCATGCCCATCTTCACCCAAGAAGCTTGGATGTTCTCGATTTGCCCGTGGAATACCAGCCGGGCTACAGCGTGCATTAGTACGGCCTCGCGAAAGCTGGGGCCGCGACGGGAAAGTCCCTTAAGATACATGGGGGCCTCCATGTGTACATAGGGAAGGGGAACAAATTCGGTAAACCCTCCGGTGCGCTTCTGCAGGGCTCGAATTCGGAGTAGATGATTGGCCCAATGTTTAGGTCGGTCAACGTGGCCGTACATGATGGTGGCGGTTGTCCTAAAACCGACCTTGTGGGCTGTCTCCATGACTTCCAACCATTCTTCGGAGTTTAATTTGTCTGCGCAGAGTACCTGTCTTACCTCATCGTCCAGCACCTCTGCCGCAGTACCCGGCAAAGTGTTCAGTCCCGCCACTTTAAGCTTCCTGAGGAACTCCTCGAGGGAGATGCCAAGAGTGCTTGCCCCTTGCCAAACTTCGAGCGGCGAGAAGGCATGGATGTGCATGTCTTTTGCTGCGTTTTTGACTGTTTCAACAATATCGAGATACGTTTGGCCGGTATAGTCAGGATGAATGCCCCCCTGCATGCAGACTTCGGTGGCGCCTCTATTCCAGGCTTCACGAGTGCGCCTCGCGATTTCCTCTGCACTGATGTCGTAGGGTCGGCCACGTAGGTTCTCGTGCAGTTTACCTTTCGAGAAGGCGCAGAACTGACATTTGAAGTAACAGACATTGGTGTAGTTAATGTTTCGATTCACGACGAAGCTTACTGTGTCGCCATTGCACTCATGTCTTAGTCGATTAGCCTGTTGTGTTATATAGCTGAAGTCGAGGCCGCGGCTCTCGAATAGGCGGCTCACATCCTCGATCGAAAGATCCTGTTGTGCTTCGCAGGCAGCAACGATTCTTTTAATTTCATTTGATACTTGCTCAGAATCGACCGTGCTTTCTAGTAATTTTTTGTCTAGATTTGGAACCGGCTCCGTAGCACCGGGTGTCCAGTTGTCTCTCTTTGCGAACCCGCAGCTATCACTTTGTTTGAGTATTGGGAATTTCAGCTGCTCGTCTAGCCACTTGTCAGGGTCTCGCGCAAACTCTGGATAGATAGTTAGTCGTTGGTCTAGGAATTTTCCGGCGGCTGCCGTTTCTCTAGCTAGATTCTCGAGATGCGGCCAGGGTGCCTCTGGATTTACGTGATCGGGGGTGAGAGGAGAGACGCCACCCCAATCGTTGATGCCTGCATTCACTAATTGTGGAAGCACGCCAGGACTAAGATTCGGAGGCGCCTGAATATTCATCTGTGGGCCAAAGATAAGCCTCGCTACCGCAAGAGTCCAGACCAATTCATTCAAGTCCGGCTCGGGTGCCTGTGCCATCTTGGTGTTTTCTTTCGCACGAAAATTTTGCACGATGACCTCTTGCAGGTGACCGTGTTTCTCATGTGCGCTGCGCAGTGCTAGTAGGGATTCGATTCTTTCTAGTCGGGTTTCACCAATGCCGATAAGGATGCCTGACGTAAACGGCACGCCAGCTTGGCCGGCGAGTTCGATAGTTTCAAGCCGCGTCACTGGGTCTTTATCTGGGGAGCCATAGTGGGGCATGCCTTTTTCGCAGAGCCTGCTCGATGCTGACTCCAGCATGATTCCCATGGATGCGCTGACTTGCCGAAGTTTGTCGATCTCGGTTCTAGTCATATTGCCGGCGTTGATGTGCGGTATTAGGCCTGTTTCTTTCAAGACGGCAGCGGCTACTTCAGTCACGTAGTCGATGGTGGACTCGAAGCCTAATTCGGCGAGTGCCTCGCGAGCCGCTTTGTAACGCAGCTCCGGTTTTTCACCCAAAGTGAATAATGCTTCCTGGCAGCCTTCTTTAGCACCTCGATGGCAGAGTTCGAGAACCTGCTCGATACTCATATAGGCTTGATCGATTCGCTTAGGCGTGCGCGCAAAGGTGCAGTAGTGGCAGACGTCGCGACAGAGGTGCGTTAGGGGTATGAATACTTTCTTGGAATAAGTGATGATGTTGCCATGGGCACTATCGCACAAAGCCCTAGCATCACTGGCAAGTGCTGCGGTGTCTGTTCTCGAAGCTAGCGCCAATGCATCGGCTTCGCTGAGCAGTGCGTGGGATGTCTTATGAGCCTGTGTTTCTTGTCTCAAAGGAGCAGCCTATTCCCAAATTTCTAAAAGATGCTAGATTACCAGCCTCAGAGCTAAAAAGAGAGTGTGAAAATGTCTATAAAGCCGTCAATTGGAAGGTCGGTTAAGCAAAATTGCCCAGTTTGGCAATTCTGCTCGACTATTGCTGTTTTTATGCAGGTACTAGGCTTCACTGTTGTTCCTCTGCAGCTGGCCTACGGGCAACAAGTCACAGCCGAACAGTTCTTGCTGGACAATGTAAGGGTAATTGTTGGTGACGGAAGCGTATTGGAGTCCGGCGCGTTGTTGGTGGAGGGTGGTCGTATCACCGCTGTCGGGTCACGATTAGAAATCGAGCCAGATGTTAGCGTTGAGGTGATCGATCTGAGTGGCAAGACAATAATACCAGCCCTAATAGATAGTCACGCACACTTGGGTTACGAGGGCCATGTTAGTTGGGGTGCGGAAAATTATAGCCGCGGCAATCTCATAGATCATCTGCAGCGTTATGCCTATTACGGGTTCTCGGCGGTATTCTCAGCAGGTAGCGATCCAGATGCACTAGCCTATGAGGTGCAACAGGCCCAGTTGGCCGGTGAATTTCCTGGCGCTAGATTTCTGTTTTCCGCTGGTATGGCACCGCCGGGGCAGGGGCCGAATGATCAATTTCTTGAGCATGCAATTAGCCTGGAGCAGCAGACAGGTCAGCGAATTCTTTATGGCGTGGCGAACGTAGAGCAGGCTGTCGAATCGGTTCGGCAAATTGCAGCGAAGAATATTTCGGTGATTAAGATTTGGGTAGATGATCGCGGCGGTAGTCAGCAGAAATTAGCGCCTGAGCTGTATCGTGCGATCGCCGATGAGGCGCGGGAGAACGGCATCGAGATTTATGCTCACCAGCAATTCGCTCAAGATATGCCAAGCTTGTTAGAGGCTGGTGTCAGCGGATTCTTGCACGGCAGAATAGGTGTGGATCTTGGCCCTGAGATTGCGCAGCAAATAGCAGCAGGCAAAGCCTTCGTCGTACCGAATATGGGCTTGGGGGAGCTGCGGCGAGAGGCGATTGGCGTCGATCAGTTTCTTCGCGCTTCGCTGCCAGAAGCTGTGGCGGCACGCTTGGGAGAGGGTGGGCAGAGATTGCTTAATCCAAATAGAGATGACAGCCGTGAAGCGGAACTGCGTGCCAGCTTTGGACATTTACTCGATGCTAATGTTGATATTATATTAGGAACCGATGCGGGCGCGGTACCCAATCATTTCTTTGGCTATACGGGCCATCGTGAGTTAGAAATCTTTGTACGCATGGGCATGACAGCAATGCAAGCAATCGAAGCGGCCACTAGTAAGCCGGCACGGAGGTTGGGTTTGGATGATTTGGGCCTCTTGCGACCGGGATATAGCGCGGATTTCGTGGTGCTGGATGAGAACCCCTTAGAGGATATTCGCAATACCCGTTTGATCTCTTCTGTCTATTTGAATGGCAAGGTATTGGATCGAGAAAGCTTAGCTGCAGGCTTTGTTCAGTAGGCTTTCAGATTTATAGCTGGGCTGAATTAAAACTCCCAGCCAGTCTTTGGTAGGGGAAGACTGAGGCAGCGTTCGATTGTGCTTAGCAATTCTTGAGTGGCTTGTATCTCGCCAGAGAGATATATAGCCGCGGCACTGGCGCAACCAAGCCAGAGTCTGCTGAAGCCCGCGACAGATGCCTTGAGTAGGGGTAAGTCAGAGCGGTGCCCCGTAACCGCGCAGCAATTCTCACCCAGCGTAATTGTGTAATCGCCGCCTATCCCCCGCCACGAGGCTTCTTTGTCTAGGAATTGACCAATCGGATCGGTCAGCTCTAAATTAAAAGACAAATTCGGTCTACCTATAAGGTGAGGTTTCTTCAAAGCCGCTTGGAGATTGTTTATGCGTATCTGCCAGAAGGCTTCCGCATAATTTCCTTCCTCATGTTCGCTTCCCTGTGTGGTGGCTTGTCTTCGGAAGGGTGAGCTGATCAAGTCTTGCATCTGCAGATGGCTAGGTTCGAGGATGGATGCTGAGTAAATTTGGTCTCCTAAGCCCTTTAGCATCGCCAGGAGTTCTAGCAGTTGCTCAGCGTTCTGATAGGCGAGGGTATTGATGGTCAATGGCCCGTGCTCCCCTTTATTTTCTCCCCATATGAAATGTGTGGGATCGCCCTTGTCGTTGCGATAACCTAAGCCTAATGCGTCTTCGGTCCATCCCATTTCAGCCTGTGCCTGCTCCGCTGTGAACACATTCACTCTGCCGTGTGCAGCCCAGCGATTGCTGAGTGCGAAATGAGCGTCTTTGTAATCATCAACGGTAAGGCGCTGAGGAATATTTGCCTTTTTTGAAACTGAGAGTTGTGCTGGATCGAATTAAACGCGATGTTCATAGGGGCCGGTTCCGAATCCTAAGCGGCTGGAATAGCCTTGTTCGAACATGCCGAGTGCCGATAGATCAGACCCAGACTGGGCCGCCTCGGCTATTAGCGTGGCGGTCATACGTGAGGCAAGGCCCTGCTTTCTTGCGATTAGGCTGGTAGAAATGCTGGCGATTATGTTGAGTGATAGTTCGGACTCTAAGTGACGTAGTGAACCATCGGTGATGGCCACCATACACTCTGCTGTATTGTCGATATCCGCAATGAGAACATGAGATGCGCGCAGAAAAGCTTCTAGGTATTTCGCGTCATCTTCTTCGTCGCGATCAATCCAGCCGATCTCTTCCCAGATTCGACGTATGGCTTGTAGATATCTTCCCAGATTCGACGTATGGTTTGTAGGTCTCTTTCAAGATCGAGTGGACGAAAAGGCATTTTGCTAACCTAGATCTAGTTGCGCGTAATTGGTGTTTGCCGTAAGAGAAGCCTAAAGAATGTGAAACACAAAATCTTCTTCATCAGCGCTTCTATTGGCTGCAACTTTCGAATGTAATTCGTCCCTCTTGGCGCCTAACCATTGTTCTCTGTTTTCTTGCGGATCCTTTCCTTCTTCCAGAAGGCGACTATTTTCAGAATCTCGGTAGCGACAAAACTCTCCATAAGCTGACATTTCGGCGCGTAATTCTCGAATTATGATCTCAACAAACATCGCGTCATCAAGAAAACCAATTCCAGGAATATGATCGGGGATAAGGTCGATAGGATCTGCAAAATATGCCATTGCACTAATGATTCGTTCTCGGTCCTCTTCGCTCAGATTCCACTCTGTATCTTTAAGCATATCGAGTAGGGTCTTGAGCTGCAGTAGTCGCTCTGCAATGAAGTCAGGTAGATCCATGTTCATCGCGACTTCGACAATTTTGTACGCGGCTTTCTCGATGTCTGCAATTCCCTGCTGGTCCGATGCAGTGGATCTGGCGTTAATTACGATGGCCTTGAACCTTTCTAGGTCTCTATCGCTAAGAGTAAACGTAATATCGAGAGGCATAGCGTTGTCCTATTGTTATTGGTCAGTTTGCTTGAATAATATGGTATTCAGTCTGTCTGGGCTGAATATACTCGAATTTTGACCCATCATAAAACCCGTCTTCCTCAAGTTTTACCGAGAGAGGGGCGCTGCTCCATTCCGGGACGTCTACCAACGCCGTCAATTCGATGGAATAGGCAGTATTGGCATTCATGGCGTAGTCTCCGGTTCCAGCTACGCCGTCTTGTTTATCCCACATGCCGATTGTGGTGCCTGCAGCATGCCCATGTAGGCCTATTGGGTGCGTATAGATAATGGGTTCGATACCGGCGCTTATCGCTTGTTCTCTAGTGCGGCGCAGGATTTCATTGCCCGTTCGGCCTACCCGAAAGTTGCTGGTAAGAATGTCTTGTAGTTCATTGCCTTTGTGCAAAGCCTCGACGAGATAGTCAGGCGCGGTTGTTTCCTTGTCCTTTACTATATAGGCATTCTGTTGCGTATCAGTCTGCAAGTTTAGATAGCTGATGCCGAAGTCTATGTGAATTAGGTCTCCTTTCTGAAAGACGTTTTGTTTTTCTGGGTCATCACCAATAATTGCCTGTGAGGCATCCGATCTGATCAATTCGATCCCCGTATGAAACCATGTATCTAAACCAAGATCGTTAACTCGTTGGCGATACCACCAGCTAAGATCCTCTATGGTAGTCTTGCCGGGCTTAACAACCGCAGCCGTAAAGCCTTCTGCTATTATCCCCTGCGCGATAGCCATTACATCTTTATACACTTCCATCTCAGATGCAGTTCGCGTTTCCAGCCAGCCTACAGCTAGATTCTCGGCAGATACGATTCTGCTCTGCAAATCACTGGGAAGTGCCGCGCTGAAGTCTCTCTGTTCTGAATAGCTAAGGCCGTCAGCCAGCGCATAGGTGTCGGAAAAGTTCAGAGCTATTTGCCTTGGGTTAAACTCGGTCAGAAGTTCAGCGATACGCTGGTACTGGTCTGCTTGCTCCTCTGGCTCCCATGCGGCTGGAAATAACTCGCCTACGGCGTAACGTGCTACTGCGAGTCTCTCGACTCCACGCGAGTCGCCATGGTCGATAAACATGAGTACCGTTCGTCTACGGGCATTAAGCCAGGTTGCCGGCAGCATCGTCTTTAGGACGGGGTCTTCATTGTATTCTCGCGCAATCAGCACCCAGGCATCTATGCCTTCGCGCCGCATTAGTTGCGGTACTAGCTCGTCTAAACGTTCTTCCAGTATCCGGTTTTCGATGACTGCCCGCGCTCGCAATGTGAGAATTTTCTCACTTAGTTCGTCGGCTATGAGACTGCCGGAGAGAAATCCTAGCGACAATAGAGCTGCGGCGCATAGGACGCCAATGTTTTTCGGAAAATTCATGATAAATTAGCTTCCACTATTAACTGCGTAGGAGCCTATCATTAATTGTTCCATTGGATAACAGTTTCCAGGCAACTATCCTGTTGCCCGCACTATTTTGCTGTCGTACTTCCTAGTAGTCGAGAGAGTAATTTGAACATGAGAGATATCGATCCCAACTTCAATCCTAAGCAACATACTTTGACTGATTCCAGCTACTTCGAGGACATGGAGCTAGGACAGCGTTTTTTGATACCGTCGAGGACACTTGGTGACGCAAATTTCGCGGCGTTTCAACTCGCCTCGGGAGACAATCATCCAATACATTATGATGTTGAATACTGCCGAGCTAAGGGTCATCCGCATATGTTGGCTCATGGGTTCCAAATAGCGATTCAGACAGCGCCCGGGGCAGGCATGCTGCCACACGTTCTTGAGGAAAGCTTGATAGGGCTGATTGAACAGAGTTCGAAGTTTCTGAAACCAGTGTATTGTGGCGATACCGTATATCCTGCGCTAGAAATAATCGAACTCGTCTCTGGAAAAACTACTGGTGTGATTGTCTTGAAAAGTACAGTGCACAATCAGTATCGAGAGTTGGTGATGAGCGGCGAGCAGAGGATGTTAGTGCGGAAGAGACCTCTCGTTTAGGCAATGCTCAGCTGGCGATATTGAATATCGCTGTGTGCGAAGTTCTAGCAGCAATCTTTCCCTCGACAATCATTTCCACACACAGGCGTATAAATTGATGGCCGCCTTTTTTCCATTTTTCTGTTGGCACTGCGCGAACCGTAATCTCCTGTCCGGTTCGAATGGGCTGCCTAATGGTGAGGCGACTGCCTGCGTGAATCCAGGCGGGCAGAATAAACATGCGTTTGAGGGCTTTATTGCAGGCATCCAATAGATAGTAGGGATGTACATAGGCGGATGCTCCTTGATAGATTTTCGCTTCGTCTGTTTGCGCATCCAGCCGTTGTCGATTGTCCTCTTCACTTGGTGTCCAAATATAGTCTGCAGTCGCCACAGAAAGCTCAATTCGATTCCAGCTTATCTCACTTCTCGTTATTTCTGCAGATATACGCAAAGCGGGAAGAGGGTCGCTCATAGGAGGGCTGTGTTTCCACAGAGAGGATTCCAACACGGCAAGCAATGCTCCTTGATGATTGAAAGCGCTACTTTTGAATCGCGTCCTATCGGCGTTCGTGGTCAACTCGGCGGTTGAGATTCGTAAGAGTTCATTGTGATAGGCAGGTTTAAGAAACTTTACATCGAAGGTGGTTCTGTCCAAGAGCTTCCCGCCGAATTGACGAGCAAGAGGCTGCGTAAGATAAGCAAATACGTTTGCACCACTCACGAGTGCGCCGCTGAACCCATATTTTGATGCGATGTCATCGCTATGAATCTTATTCTCTGATGATTCAGCATCATTTAATGCTCGAATTTTCATTTCTTCAACTATTGCCATGAGTGATTGACTGCCCCACTAAGAATTGAACGCTTTTCGCTATCGCAGGTATTTAGTATCGAATTCCTTTGAGACTAATCCTGCGATTTTCAAACAGCCTGTATACAGTGATGTAGTTCTCTTTTATAGCACATCAAAAGTGATGCTAGATTAGAATCAGACGATATAATACTTAGACGAGGCTTTCTTGCACGGGAAAGTTTACGGGAAACTAAGGGTTTGTAGTATGAGTAGCGAGTCAGTAAGTCATCAATTTCGGAAACTATTGATAGTCGATGACAATAAAGAGATTACCGACATCATTGAGGAGGTCGCGAGGGTTGCCGGCTATGATGTGGTATCCGTAAACGATTTCAGAGAAGTGAAGGATGCTTACCGGGAGTTTGAGCCAGACTTAATCTTCCTAGACTTAGATTTGGGCCTCGATGGAGATATGGATATGTCAGAGAAGGGCTATGATGGTCTTGCGCTCTTCAATTTCTTGGCAAGGATAGAAAGCCGTTCGATGATCGTCCTGATCAGCGGTATGGGCAAAGAAAAGATAAAGCTCACAAAGAATATTGGCAAGGAGATGAATCTGAACGTAGTTGGTAGCTTCTCCAAGCCGTTCTCTATCGATCGTATTGATCAGTTGCTGCTCAAACTGAGGCGCTGATAGATATCGATCAAGCGCGTATCTTAAGCGTAAGGATCAACTAGGCCTAAAATCCAAGGCACACGATTGTTCAGTTCCTTGCCGCGAAGTTTTCGCAGATAGTAATTTAGCTGTGGCGTCCTCATGCGCAATCGATCTAGTCGTCTGGCATCAAACAATATCAGCGTGCAACCTTCCTTGCTAACAATGGGGCCACTATTGGATTCAGCAAATGGCCTTGCGCCATAGTCTTCGTAGCGGTACATGCTTTTACCATTCAGAGATGCCTCGCCACCGGCCAATAGACACCAGGTGTATTCCGATAATTCGTAACTGTCGCCTTCCTGCAGGATTATCGATTCGGCAACATGGCATAATTTCTCTAAGACTGTTGAAGTCATACTGGCGAACTGAGGCTGTCTAGCTATGGCAGGTCGTAGTGACCACTGGTGCAGCAACTTGTCTTGAAACCCTTCGGCGACAATGAAAGATTTGAATGTTTCTTCCGAGAAAACACAAAGGGTTACGGGGGTCCTGGCTATGACGCTGGCATTGCGCGTCCCGCTACCCGTAATAACTGCCATTTCACCGAGTACGTCGCCGGCCTGAAGCTCGGCATCTTTAGTTAGTCTTAGGCCGTCGTGTCTGACTACATCGCAGTAGCCGGTTAATATGAGATAGACGTAGCCGCGCGTAGTTGCATCCTGGACTAGGATTACGTCATCTGCATTGTAGCGGCGAATTTCTTCCTCGGATAATAAGCTGCGCATCCATCTGTTTGGAAAGGGTCGTCCCAGCCATTCGGTGAGGTAGTGATTTATCTGCGAAGTATAAATTGCAGAATCACCATCTAGGATCGTGTAGCGTTTACCCGAAGTAGCTAACGAGAATGTTGTATTAAACTCATTTGCCAGTTCTTCAACATGAACGAAGACCACACGATCAGATGCGGATTGGATTGCATCCGCTGGGTCGCCATGAATCGCGCCGGCGCCACCATCGGCTACAAGTAAGGAGAACCTGTCGGAATACAGGCGCTCCAAATTATTAGTAGTGCTCTTACGAATCAGGCCGCGTTGCGTCATTTCTCTGATGGCGCTCATCGTGTGATTATCGCCTATCACGCATACTTCTCTTTCTATGCCTTTATTTACCGTTGAAAATGTCGCACCAATCGTGGGAATGCTATGGACGGTAACATGTGGTTCGATGGATAGACCAAAATAGTTCAGCCGTTCTCCAGGCGTCACCTCCACTAGGTTAAAATGTTCGCATACTGCGCTGAGTGTCCAACCTATACCGCAAGAAATTTTGTCCATCGCCATATTGAAGATCTCACGTGTGGTGATGAGATCGACGCGGTGAGGCATTAGCATTAAGGGGAATAGAGAGGAGTGATCGTCGTGTAAATGGGTAAGAAAAACCGCAGCGACTTGGTTCTTGGAGATGCCGCGGGCAAACAGATGTTGGTCGAGGAACGGGATAGCATCGATCAGTATGTATTCACCGTTGTAGCAAAATGCCAGCCCTGTGCAGGGTTCTGTGGGTGTGAAGCCTGATGCACCACCCAGGACTTCAATTCCCATCTTAACCAAACCGCCAGGAACATAATCTGGCTCGACTTTGTAAGGTGGTTGAATACTTGTATCTTCATTCAGGTCAATTCTTACAGTGCCACCACCCGAGCCAATATCGTATACATCGGTATCGATGTGGCTGATCGTCTGCTCGCCTACTTTCGTCCAACCGTTTTGAAATGGCAGGATATTAAAGAAGTCTTGAACGGGAATGATTTCACCGTATTTATCTTTAAGGGCAAGTTCTTCGCTGGCAGCGAGCCATTCGTCGGCAATGTCAGAGTCTGTCTGCCAACCGTCTAGCTCATCTCGCGTAGGTCCAAACAGGGTAATGCGTAAAAGGCGCAGGGCGTGGCTAATGTCTATTCTCTCACCAACCAGATTGAGCTTACGGCCCTGTTCAAGCCCCTTACTAACAAACAGGAAAAAATACAGGGGAAATTCGAGGCTATTCGTCAGCGAGCCACTCTTTTCCTTTACGTCTGGAAGAACGAGGGTGTCAAAATTGTTAATGCCGTGCAGCAGTAGACCTTTCAATACCTCCGGCGGTTGACCTAGCAGGATAGTGCCCGAATCGTCTTCGTAGAGACGACAGCCCAAAGAAGGTTGAATTTGAGTGCTAGTGCCGCTGTAGGCACTAGCTGGAATATTCGGATTTTTGATAGCCATCAAATTTTTCTATTTATTATTGATTTGATCACGAGCCCAATTGCCATCTCTTAGCCTAAGCAGAGTACAATCTGCAAGGTACTAGGGGAAGACAAACATGGGTACAAACGGGGGTAGATTGCTCAAGTTTGGCATTTAGTTACTGATTCTTAGTCTAATTCACCTCTACCCATTGTGTAGAACTCTTGATTCGGCTTGATATCCGCCATGTTAGCTAAGCGATTAGACAAGGCAAATAGGGCCGCGATAGAGCCAATGTCCCAGATTTCTTCGCTGCTGAAGCCGTTCTCGCGAAGACTTTGTATATCTGAGTCACGAATTTCGTGGGCATGTTGCGATATTTTGACGGCAAAGTCCAGCATCAGACCCTGTTTTATCGTTATGTCGGCTTTTCGGTAATTGGTTGCGACTTGATCGGCGATGAGTGGATTCTTCTCGCGAATGCGTAGGATGGCTCCGTGTGCAACGACACAGTAGATACATTGATTGATTCCTGAAGTCGCGACCACGATCATTTCCCGTTCCGCCTTGGTAAGGCCCGCTGTTTTTTCCATGAGTGCGTCGTGATAGCTGAAGAAGGCACGAAACTCATCGGGTCTATGCGCCAGGGCGAGGAAGATGTTCGGAATGAAGCCGGCTTTCTCCTGAACGGCTAGGATGCGCTGCCTTATATCCTCCGGTAGCGCGTCTAGTTCTGGGACTTCAAAGCGGCTTATTTCTGTGTTGCTCATAGGATGGGGCTCGAAAATTAATGCTTAGCTCTGAAATGGCTGCGCAGTGTAGCGCCATACTACAAGATACCGCCTAGTATTGGGAAATGCCGAGCTGGCGCGGCCAGCTCGGCGATGACTCATGTCAGCTGGCCTTCTTGGGGATTATTATTCGAATGCCCTCACCGGTTTGCTCAGTCGTCATAGCAAATTGGTCGATAGGCATCGGCAGCTCCAGAGTCTTGGCGAATTGGCGCTGACTAAGGAAGGAGCTCGAGAAACTATTCTGTGACTGCTGCAGGTTTTCTGTGATCACGGCTGACAGTGAGACAGCATTGTCTTCGATATTAGTGCTCAATTCGATCTCCTGCTCGGGGCTCACGGGAATCAATATCTGATAGTCCTTCTCGGTCTCATCTAGTGCAATCTCCGGCAGGGCACTCGAGAAGCTCAGCCTGTTATGGGGCAGCAGGCCAGCTGTCGGAAGTAAGGGAGCGCCAAATCCCGCAAACATCGAGTCCATATAGTCCTGTAGCCGATTCATATTGGTGAATGTGCTGGATATCGATGGTGCCGAGTGCCGCGCCAAGGGCGGGTCTTTCTTGTCTAATTCAGCAAGTATGCGCTGCTCAATCGATGTTGTTACCTCCTTGGATTCTGGATTCAATTGAGCCAGCTGGTCATTGATTCTCCACAATTGTAGGGTCTGTCCCGCGAATCCAATCAAGCAGAGAAAGCTAAACGTTAATAGTAATCTGTACTTAGTCTCAGTATGCATGCTGTCGTCCTCCTCTCGAGTTGTCGAATATGGCCTGAATTCCGGGAAATCAGCAGCGATCAGGCCGTGCTGAATATCAAATGCTACAAAAATCCTAAATAGGGTGGGTCGGCGCGAATTCAAGTGTAAAATTTGAAAATATTGGATGTTCGGGAAAATAGGGAAACGTTGATGACTGATGCAAGCTTGAGCGGGAAAAATTATGTGGTAACGGGGGCGAACAGCGGCATCGGTTTGTTTGCAGCAAGGCGCTTCGCTGAGCTGGGAGCAAACGTCGCGCTAGTTTGCCGAAACGAACAAAGGGGTCAGAAAGCGGTTGCTGAGTTAGTCGCCGCTACGGGTAATGAGAATATTAGTCTCTATCTAGCGGATTTCAGCTCGTTAGCTAGCGTCGCTGAGATGGCAGATAGCTTGCTGCTAGATATCCCTGCAATAGATGTGCTCTGTAATAATGCTGGGGGTGCAAACGCGAGCAGGACTACTACGGACGAGGGCTTCGAAACTACGTTCGTAAGTAATCATCTAAGCAGTTTCTTACTTACCAAGAAACTATTACCGGCAATTCTAAAGGCTGCCGACGAAGACCTCGCGCGAATCATTTTTACTAGCTCCTATGGTCACTTCAACAGCGCGCTCGATTTCGACGATCTCGGCTTGGAGGAGGGCTACAGTACCCTGAAGGCATATGGCCGCTCTAAATTGATGAACCTGCTGACCGCACGGGAGTTACAGAGCCGCCTGACGGGGAAGAACGTGGTTACGAGTTCATTTCATCCTGGCACCGTGAGGACGCCGATCTGGAATAAGGGTGGCGTGCCGGCACGACTGCTGGGCTTAGTCATGTATCCCTTCATGAAAAGTGTCGAGCAGGGATCAGATACTTTTATTTGGCTTGCTAGTTCTCAGGACCCGGCGAGCAGAGGTGCAGATGGGCACTATTTTTACGAGCGCAAACGCGCGCAAGTTGCAAAATTTGCAACGGATGAAGAGGCAAAGCGTTTGTGGCAGCTCAGCGAGGAGTTAGTCGCAGCATATTGTTAGGGCTAGTTTACCGATCGCTCCTGGTCTTGCCAGTGCGGTGCTCTTAGTTCTCTCTTGAGAACCTTTCCTGGTCCTGACTTCGGGAGAGGCTCTAGCTGTATGTCGATACCTTTGGGGACTTTGTAGCCTGCTATCCGATCGCGACAAAATTCAATTGCCTGTTCCGGTGCGATTTCACTTTCTTCCCGCGGCACGATCACCGCCCAGACAGCTTCTCCCCATTTCTCATCCGGTACGCCAAATACAGCGGCCTCGAGAATCGCGGGATGTTGGTAAAGGATTTCTTCGACTTCCGTGCAGTACACGTTTTCTCCGCCGGTCACGATCATGTCTTTGCTGCGATCAACCAAGAATACATAGCCCTGATCATTCATATAACCGAGATCGCCAGTCCAGTAGGCGCCACCTTTAAGCACTGCTGCAGTTTGTTCAGGCTTGTTCCAGTAGCCTTGCATTACATTCGGGCCACGCACTACTACCTCGCCAACTTCCCCATTAGCGAGCGTATTGCCATTCGGATCTAGTATTTCGATCTCATTACCTAACGCAGGTCGCCCACAGGATCGCGCGAGTGGAGAATCGATTAGATTCTGTTCATTGCTTAGTACCGTACAAAGTGGGGAGAGCTCCGTTGCTCCATAGACTTCAACGAGTTCTGCGCTAGGAAAGGCGCTATGGCAGCGGCGTAAAATTTCTGTCGCTATCGGCGATCCACCATGTGCGAGCATTTTTAGAGTGTCGGTTTTCCGAGGGCGCACATGCTGTTCTTCAGCGATAGCAGCTAGCATTGTGG
>Ga0316189_10001089_pt1 | contig 26965 bp, 20 predicted proteins | sample LowCovwburrow_MG_FD_204930 | JGI IMG/M metagenome (GOLD analysis project Ga0316189, IMG submission 204930) | Coastal sediment microbial communities from Maine, United States - Lowes Cove worm burrow | ecosystem: Environmental > Aquatic > Marine > Coastal > Sediment | place: USA: Maine...
TTGCGACTTGTCGTAACTTCATCATTAGAGCGCAGGGTGGTGCTGACAACCGGGCCGGTCTCCGTTTTATAGGAGAGGTCAAGGACTCCACGAAGAAAACCAGACTTATTGAGTTTGAGTTCAACACTACTCAGACCTATGTTCTGGAGTTTGGTGATCAGATCATGCGGGTTATCAAGGATGGTGCTTACGTTGAAACAGCGGTTCCCGGCGTCATTTATGAACTCGCAACTCCCTATCTCGAGGCAGATTTATTCGAGATAAACTTCACCCAATCCGCAGATATAATGACACTGTGTCATCGCAACTACACCCCTTATGATTTATCTCGCACTGACCATAACGCTTGGTCTCTGGATGTCATTAATTTTGCGTCGACTGTGGCAGTACCGACATTCGTTGTTGGTAGTGCTAAGACCATCACTGATGTAACCAACGCCAACCCGGCTGTTGTAACTTCAGCGGCGCATGGATTTAGTAACGGTGATCGGATTACAATCACCGGGATACTTGACGATGGTTTTATTGGTACTGGAACACTGGAAGCACTCCTCAACGGCAATGAGTTTATCGTTGACAATGAAACGACCAACACCTTCGAGTTACGGGATGTCAACACCATCGGTCTGGATGGTTACCAGAGCGGTGGTACAGCAACTTTCCCCGGTGGCATCACTACCGAGGGAACGGGCGGTGGAACCTATACTAAAACCTACAGATACGTCGTAACAGCGACTGACGCCGCCGGTGTCGAGTCTCTTCCATCTGTTGAAGTCAGCGTAGCCGTGGCGTCTCTCTGTCAGACGTATGGCATTAAACTGACGTGGAATGCGTCAACGGGTGCTGACTTCTACACTATATACAAAGACCCGGCCAACGGTAGCGGTTTGTATGGTTATATTGGCGACTCTAACGAGACATTCTTCTCAGACTTTAACATCGCTCCTGACACGAGCTTTGCTCCACCAGAAGAGTCAGAACCGATCAACACTGCTGGAAATTATCCGGGTTCTGTTGGTTATTATCAACAACGTAAGCTATTCGCAAATACCGATAATCAGCCTCAAATACTCCACGCATCTCAAACGGGTAATTTTGATTCAATGCGTTTCTCCACGCCGGCTCGTGATTCCGATGGCATCACTTTCGTCATCAATAGCCGACAGGTGAATGAGATACGACACATTGTGTCAATTGAGGATTTAATATTGCTGACCTCTGGTCAACCTTTCCGGGTAACAGAAGGTCAGGATTTTGTTTTAACTCCATCGACTATTGGAGCTAAACCACAAGGTAAATACGGTTGTAGTAAAGTCCGACCGGCGATCGTGGATGACTCAGTTATATTTGTTGAAGATAAAGGTGGTAAAGTGCGTGATCTCCGTTATGGAATTGAGAACGCACGATACACTGGTAGTGATTTATCAATCATGGCCGAGCATCTTTTCAAAGATGTGACTGTCGTGGATATGACTTATGCCTCTGATCCTTATGGTGCGCTCTGGTGCGTAATGTCTGATGGTAGCCTTCTCGGTCTGACCTACCAGCGTGAGCATAAGGTATGGGCGTGGCACAGGCATGACACTGATGGGTTGTTTGAATCTGTCAGTAGTGTCTCTGAAGGCGACAGTGATGCTGTTTACTTCGTTGTAAAACGCACCATCGATGGAACTGATGTCCGATATGTAGAGAGGCTCTCGGAGAGATATGACACCGACGCCGAGGATTCTTTTTATGTTGATTCCGGTTTATCGTACGATGGTGTGGCCACCACTGCAATATCCGGTCTCGATCATCTCGAGGGTGAGACGGTCGTCGTGTTGGCAGACGGGAATGTTGTCAGAGATTTGGTAGTCGCCTCTGGTGCTATCACTCTACCACGAGCGGCGAGTGTCGTACATGCTGGGCTACCTTACGTCTCGGATTTAAAAACCCTACCTATTGATCAGAATCAAGCGTCAACGCAAGGGAAGAAGCTCAATGTATCTGAAGTCAATATTGCGTTATTGAATAGCAGAGGTGGTTGGGTCGGATATGATGAGGATAATTTAATTGAGATCAAACCGAGGTTTCAGTCGGATAGTTATGACACCATCGCTCTGAAGACCAGTGAAGTGAAAGTCGCAATTCTCCCAGATTGGAACAGCGATGGTCAAATACTGGTGAGACAGATCGACCCACTGCCGTTATCAATCTTATCTATTACACCGGAGTTTGACATTGGGAACTAACCTCATCTACGCACACACGACCGATGAACACGTTCGCCACGTTGCGGAGAACATGCGGTCATGTGATGCTGAAGAGGTGAGGTTGTCACATGGTCATGATCCGCTGACCGCCTTACAGACATCAGTTAATATAACCGAAGAACCAATCACAGTGCTGTCTCCGGACGGGGTACCACTCACTATAATGGGCATCATTCCGAAGCATCTATTGTCCGATACCGGTATCATTTGGATGCTCGGTTGCGACGATGCGTTAAGGTTTCGTAGACATTTTCTCACTGATGTACCTAAAGTCTTGGATATTTGGCTAGAAAGGTATAAGATGTTGGAGAATTACGTACACGTTTTGAACACAGTTACTGTGAATTGGTTGGATCGACTGGGTTTTGAGTTTGACGAGCCTTTTAATTTACACAACGGTGCATCATTCGTGCGCTTTCACATGGAGAAATGATATGTGTCATCCCGCAGTTATGTATATAGCAATGGCCGCAAGTGCTGGTATGCAGGTAAAAGGCCAACAGGATCAGGCCGCCTACACCAGAGGGATGGCCAGATACAATAAGGCTGTCAACGTCAACAAAGGCATCAAGGTCGCTAACAAGGCCACTGACGCTCAGAATGCTGAACGCCAGAAAGCCGCTCAATTGATTGCTAAACAGAGAACAGCACTGGCGGCACAGGGTGTTGACGTAGACTTTGGAACGGCGGGTAACTTACAGAACGATGCCACCGTGGTGTCCAACATGAACGTCATGAAGATTCGCAGTAACGCTGACGATCAGATTGGTGCGTTGGAAAATGCGAACATCATCGGTGACTCCCAAGCTGAGAACGCATCGAACCAAGCGAACCTGAGTTCGGTCGGAACGATTATGAGTACTGCCGGGAGCATAGCTGGACAGGCTTCTACACCGAAGGTTGACCCGAAGTGGTACGGAAACTCATATGACGGTACTGACAGCATGGCTTATATTCGCTAAAGGACATTATTATGCCGAAGATACCGAGAACAACTGGGCAACTGGTCCAGACAGACATAGCCAATCAACCGAAGCTCACAAACCAAGACGTCAGTTCTGGCTCGAGAGCATTGGCCAAAGGTATCAGTGACATCGGTGTAGCCGCAAAGGCAATCAAGCTCAAGCGTGACACCGCTGAAGCTGAGTCTCTATTGTTTGATTTTGAGAACAATAAGAACGACATCTTGTTTAATCCAAAAAGCGGATATTATAACTCCCAAGGTCAAGCCGCTGTGGATGGACATGCACCCACCCAGAAAGCTCTCGATGATCTTCGTAAGCAGTATCAGGAGAAGATAACCAACCCAGCAATGGGTGATCTCTTCAACAAGGCGGCCAACGCTCGAATGGGTGCTGACCAGAAGAGTATGGCGGCTCATGCGTCCAAGGGTCAACGTGTCTGGGAGATTGAGAATTTTGACAAGTCGATAGCAACCGATACCAAAACTGCTACTTTCAATTGGAACAGCCCAGATGTGGTTCATGAAAGGGTATTATCGACAGGGATTGACGGTAGAGATAAGAGTCTTAAACAGTTCGGTGATAATAAAATAGCCCATGCCGCATCGCAAGATGCTCAGTCATCTTTGGTCACTTCGGTAATTAAAGAGGCATTAAACCATGACGATGGGCTTGAGAAGGCAGAGGTATACAGGGAAAAATACAAGGATATATTATCGAGCGATGATTTAATCAGCATCGATAAATCACTCAACGCCAAGCAGAAGAGTAACGAGGTTGCCAGACTGACAGATGAAATTTGGAACCCACTTTCTGATCAAGATGAGATCGACGCCAAGGTCGCCAAAATTAAAAACCCAGAGATTAAACTGGAGGTGATTGGTAATCTCTACACCCTCGGTGTCCAACGTCAGAAGACCGTCGAGCGGAATCAGGCTAAACTGGTTGACGACAGCCTTGTTAAAATTGTAAACGAAAATGTAAACGTACGTGACATCGACCCAGAAATACGTGAGGCGATCGGTCAAGATGGTATTGATATTTTACTAAAACGCCAGAAGGAGCGTGACACTGGGAAATATCAGACCACTGATTGGTCGGTCTATCAAGACCTCAAGTCTAATACCGAGTGGCTTGATGGACCTTTACCACTTGCTGAGATGGGACAATTAGCCACGACTGAATTTAATGATATTAAGAACATGTGGGACGCATATCAAGACCCAACGTCCCGGCAGAACAAAGCTCGGTTCGATGATGAGTTTGGTATAACCAAGAACCAAATGATTAAGACTGCTGTTGAGGATACGATTGGTCCAAAACCCGCCACTAAGAAGAGCAAGGCAAAAAAAGCTCTATATAATGAAAAATATAATTGGATGTCCAACGAAATAAACAGGTTAGTAACAGAGAAACAGGAGAGTTTACCGGAGAAGAGAAAGCTGAACTCAGGAGAGTATAAGGAAATACTGGATAAGTTTAAGGGTGAGATTGCTATTTCGGGTGGAATTTATAATTGGATCGGGGATATTAGTGGTATTGACGATATTCCAGAAACTGCGTGGAACACAATTATGGACCAGCTTGAGCTTGAAGGTAAACGGGCGAGTACACCAAACATATTAGAGGCTTATAAATTTGGCGTCGAGAATGGAGACTTTGACTGATGCTTAATGTCAAGAGCTTTGCCGATCAAGTAGCCGAGCAGGACGAACAGGAGCGGGACAGCCTTGTTCAAGATGCTCCAATCCGAGAGCGGATACAGTCTCCCTCATTTGAGGATCAAGTTAAAGCAAGAAAATTACAAATTGCCAATCCCGGTCTTGACGAAGGTGTTAAGCAGAATCCGGACAGCTTCGTCAAAACCAAGCAACTCTCATCTGACTTCAAAGTTAATTCTGATGTTATTGAAACCGATCCTGAAAGGTTCGAGGCCGAGAAGCGCAGACGTGAGCTATACAAGAAGCTCCGTAAGTCTGGAAACGCAACTGCGTTTCTCAGTAAATACGAGAACGCCGCTGTAGCCCACGATGACGTTGACACCTTGATCGGGTTAGATCAAGCGTTCGATGAGACGTGGTGGGAGAAGCAACAGGCCGAGGATGATGCGAGAGCTATTGACTCCAGTGATGATACTTTATCTCGTTTCATAACCACCGATATACCGAACAAAATGAAAACATTCGGTGCAAGCTTTGGTGCTAATGTTGAGAAGACAATCTCTGGTTTCATGGAATCATCAATGTCGGCAATTCCTAAAGACCAGAGAGCCGAGTACAGCGATCAGCTTTTCGGGGGTGCATTTAGTAAAGATCAGATTGACAACCTTCCGGATGATCTTTACAACGAAGCTGAGATGATACTCAAACAGGTAACCGCCGACGCACCAATGACTACCAAGGTCGGTGAATATTTCTCCGGTGCTATTGACTCGATCATGCTGATGGCTCCGGGAATGGCATTGGGACATCCGGAACTCGCAGTACAGTTGATGGGATGGCAGACGTTTGGACAGACCTATGCAGACAGTATCGCTAAAGGGATGTCCCCGGATGACGCATTCAATAATTCATACATTCAAGCTAGTGCTGAATCTCTCACCGAGTTAGTGCCATTCATTGGCTTTGCCTCAATCGTCAACCCCGGTAAGAAGCTCACCAAGGAGATGCTCGAGCAAGCAGTCAAGGGTCAACTGAAGCCCGGTAAACCAATGGGTCGTAAGTTGGCCGAGTACATGCTGGCCGAGTTCCCCGGTGAGTTCATGGCCACCACGATCCAGAACTCCTCCGACAAACACTTCTCCGCTGACCCCGCTGAACGTGATGGTCAGATCATGGAGTATCTAACCGGCCCGGAGTTCTGGAAAGATCAGAAGGATACGTTTCTACAAACCGCCATGCAGACATTCCTCATGAGTAGTGCCGGTAAGACCGGTAACGTCATGATGGACCGGGTTAACCGTATCGGTGAGGACAAGGACCTGCGTCAGAAGTACGAGGATCAACTCACCGAGAACCAAAAGAATACCCGCAAGGAGCAGTCCAAACTGAGTCAGATCATTCAGGTGGTTAAAGAATCAAAACTCGGTGAGCGTGATAAAGACACCTTGCGTGACTTCGCTGAGACTATTACGACTGAAGAGGACAACGTCTATATCCCAGCCGAGAAGCTCAATGAGTTTTTAGAGCAGAACGAGATTGATCCGGACAGCTTCATCAAAGGCATGCAGGACCTGCAAGCCCAGATTCTCGAAGCGGCATCGATCGGCGGTGACATTGTCATCCCGGCCAAAGACTTCATTGCTGATGTTTCAACACATGAGAACATCGATACCTTACGTGAAGACCTGCGGATGAGTTCTTCCACCTCGACCATCAATGAGATGAAGACCGCACAAGAGGAGCAACTCAAGCTCGTCGATCAGTTGAGAGAAGAAGCTGAGAAGAACGCTGAGACGTTTGAAGAGTCTCGTGCGATCTACGAAAAGACCGTTGCCCAGCTTCAGGCTACCGGGCGCATGAACGATCAGGTCGCTAAAATCTCTGCTGAGATCATCGTGCCATATATGTCCATCCTCGCCGCCAAGGCCAAAGAGAATGGTATGGACATCACGATGGAAGAGATTTACGAGCAGAGCGGGTTCGGAGTACAGGGGCCGTTCACTGGCCCGGTGCAAGAGGGTGCGACTGACGGTGTTATAAATAATCAGAATACCCTAAAACAGGACGGTTATCAGGGTGCAATCCAAGGTCAGGAAGGATCAGCGACCACGCAGGTTGCAACCACCACCGGATCGTACGTCAAGTCTCTGAACAAGATTCTGGAAGTCTTTCCGGAAGCGACAAGAGTTCTGGATTATGGCGCAGGGTTGGGTCTTGGCACGGATGCGATGACCGAGTCGTCTGGTCTCAATATCGAGAGTTACGAGCCATTCCCCGAGAGGTGGAAGGGTAACACCCCAGTCACCCATACCGAGAGCAACGCCATCACCGGGCAGTACGACGCCATTGTCAATCTGAATGTGTTGAACGTACTCGAGAAGTCGATCCGGGATCAGGTGGTTGCAGACATCGGTGCGAAGCTTGCGGTCGGTGGTCGAGCGGTAATAGGCACTCGAGGGTTCAAGGGTGATGTAGCGAACGCCAAGAACTCCCGCCCGGGTGAAGAGGAAGGGTCACTCTGGATTCAGAAGAGCGGCGGTGAGGTTTATCAGAAGGGCTTCGATGGTAATGAACTGGTCGAGTACGTGCAAGGTGTCCTCGGTGAGAACTACAAAGTCACCAAGCTAAGTGGGCCAACTAAATCGAACATCATGATTGAGAAGTTGTCCGAGCCTTCGGGCGTGTTGAATCAGACATTGACACAAGAGAACAAAAGTGATACGATTGTGTCAAAGCTTACAGATGAAAGTGGGCAAGCTGTATTATCCGAGCTAATGCCTCTGTTTGAAGGCACTGGTTTTACAAAGATACAAGTACTGAAGATCGCTAACCAAGTGGCATCGAGAGATCAGGCACTGTTGGACGCTGGGTTTGACCCGGTCACGGCAGTTCGCACCGAGGGTGGTAAGACCAAGATCACCACCGTGGTCAGCAAGGGTGGGAAAGAACTTCTTAAATTAAGCAGAGCTTACGAAATATTTGAAGAGGAAGGTTTCCAGCACGGGATAGGGGCAATACTAAATGTAGCTGGTGAGAAAACAGGAATAACGGACATAGTCTATGAAGCTGAATCCAGAGTGGCAAGAGAGTTGGGAATTTCATCATGGGGGACTTTCCTTCATAAAAAAACCGCCGACTTGTTTCATGAGCTTTATGACAATGTTACAGGTGAGAGAGATAAGGATGGGTTCGGAGCATTTGAATCTGTCCCTGATGAAAGTAAAGTAGGCCAAACAGAAGATTCAGGTGGAGGAGCCTCTTACTTACTAGAGGCAATGCGAGGTCAAAATGAGAAGCAAACAACAAGCTATAATCGAAGCTACCATCGTATCACTCCAATTAGCTTCGACTTCGAGACGGGGAACCCCACAGATGAAACAACGGTTGGAGTCGATGCTCGAAAAATACAACAGAGACGGCAGTCCCAAGCAGAATATAACCGAACATTAAGTTCGCAGTCAATGACCTCTGAGGTCGCCGCTCTGGTAGAGGCGATCAACAGTGAGGAAGACGTCCAACTCATCGAGGCTGGTCCAGACACGATGGCCGGGGTCATGTACTCCACCAGAACGTGGACCGCCGGTGAGAAGGACGAGATTCGCCAACTTGCGGATAAGATGGAGATCGAACCTGATGCCGTTGATCAATGGCTTTATGAGATCGACAACGCAATGGCGAAGGTCTTATCCGACCCATCCCTTGACTTCATATCTGAAGCGGCCGACCTTTACACCGCACTCAAGCCCAACAGCGACCCGCACTACGTGGTGTCCTTGGACTTCTCCACCCTATGCCGTAAACGATACGAACTGATCGCCACCATTGAGGCTATCCAGCGTCAAATGGGTCGTGCCATTGAGAAGAACGATTGGGTGACGATCCGTGAGATGCTCGATAAAAAGGGATACAACGTCTCCTGCGGTGCATGCTACGTCGACTCGAAGCGTATGGAGTCTGGCAAGTTCGTTAATAAATTTATCCAAGATCATCCTGAAGCTGACCCACAGCAATTCTTATCACAGGATGGTATCGATACAATGAAGCGTGAGAACCCCGCATTATACAAAGAGTTCAAGAAGTCCCTCGGTGCGAACAACGCCAAGACGCCAGAGAGCCGCACCGACTACAACGGTGAAATCCGCTGGTACTTCGTCGAGGGTCGCAAGCAGGACGATAAGCAGACTCAGGCCACCGGTGAATCCACATGGAGTAAACCGAACAAGGCTGGTGAGGAGCGTGGTAAGAAGCGTGTCGAGGAGATGAACAAGAAGTCCGGTCTACGTTGGCAGTCATGGTCCGACTTCGAGATTCAGCACATGATGGACGCCATGCAAGCGATCCTCGATATGAGTATGGCCGGTCTCAAGGGTCACGCTTACACCAAGGTTCCGGAGTTTGTCCGGGCGATGGGTCGTACCGGGCTTATGGTGAACATGAGCCTGATCCCCAAGGGTAACGGATTCGATGCGAATGGGAACCTAATCTTCGATAGTAAAGAGGGCATGGACTTCGACGAAGCGATGAAATTGCGTGAGGAGTTTGAAGACACCGCCGGCGTCATCGCCATTGCCATCAGTAACGAACACCTTGAGGCCCTGCTGGCCGATCCTCGCATTGATTATATCATCCCCTACCATGCGTCAGGTTTGTCCAAGGAGATCGCTCAGAAGTTCAATATGGACAACTGGGCCGACTTCACCGCTACACAGAACGACGGCGTTGCAGATGTCGACAGGTTCCATCAGGTCGTGGTGATGAATGCGACCGATAGTTCTGCCAAAAAGAAACTGATCGAAATGTATGACTCCGGTGAAACCGGGACCGAGTATGTCAAGGTAGCTAAGGCATCCGGGTTGGTTGACATTGCGTTCAGTGAGTGGTGGTCAGACTCCCGTAGTGGCAAGGCCAACGGTGACAAGTATCTCCAGATCGCCGCCGAGCGTGGCGTCGCTCCGAAATTCCGGGGCAAAGAATACGTCGGCAACCCTGACAATAATCTGAAGGACTTCACCAGTGATGAGAATTATTGGAAGCTCCTGATCGATCGGAAGAGTTACAACCACGAGGGTGAGAACATCGCCCAGCAACCGGTGCAACCGAAGTACAAGCCGGGTGAGATTGAGAAGCTCTACGAAGAGGCGATCGCTAACCCGATCCCAGATGCGGCTGTACCTGAAGTCGTGGCGGCGTTCACCGGACAAACATTCCAACAGGGTGAGACGGTGGTGCGAGGGATGTTCGATCCCCAGACCAACCTGATCCGACTGACCGAGGCGTCGGACGTGTCGACGTTCCTGCATGAGGCCGGTCATTTCTTCCTGCAAATGGAGCGTAAGTACAATCCCGGTGGCATGGGTGAGATCACCAAATGGTTCCTCGAGAATAAGAAAGACATCACCGATGAGGCGAATGCGTTCATTAAAGAGTCTGGTGGTAAGGGTAAAGTCACTGAAGAGATGGTCGAGGACTTCCTGAATAAAGGAGCAACCGGTGATCTTGTTGCTGACAACGTCATCAACCGGGCGGTGCATGAGCAGTTCGCCCGAGGCTTCGAGGTCTACCTGAGTGAGGGCAAAGCACCGTCGAACGAACTACGCAGTGCGTTCCGCTCGTTTGCCAAGTGGTTAACTGAACTGTGGAAGTCTATCAAACAATCCCCGAATGTCAACCTGACTGACGAAGCCCGTCAATACTTTGACAGGATGCTGGCCAGTGAGGAGCAGATCAAACTGGCTGAAGCTGTCGACCGGATGGCTCCGATGTTCACCGATGCGGTGATGGACGGTAAGTCATGGATGACGCCGAAGGAATATGAAGCTTACAAGAAACGGACAGAGGGTGCGACGGACAAGGCGACCGAGACGTTAACTCAGAAGTTAATCAAAGAGTTGACCAACCGGATGAGCCAAGATTGGAATGACGAGAAGTCCGACATGATTGATGACATCGTCGCTGACCTCAATAAGCAGAAAGTCTATGTGGCGTTGAACGTCCTTCGTAACGCTGAACCAGAGGCGAAGCTGGACCGTGCAACAGTCATGCAGATTCTCGGCATCAAGACACTACCGACCGAACTCACCGGGATTGGTAAAAACGATAAGACCGCAATCTCTCTCGAAGAGGCGGCCGAGAAATATGGCTACGACTCTGGTAAAGAACTGCTCGACGCAATCATCGATGCAGACCCGATCGGTGACGTAGCCCATCGGGAAGGTATCAGCGTCACCAAGGTACGCCAGCAGTTCCCGGTGTACTCGATGATCAGAGAACTGAAGATGCGTAAAGGTGGAGTCAAGATTAACCGTGACGACATCAACGCCGCACTCGGTATCGAGAAGATGCCGGGCAGTCTGGTACAGGTTACATCCCCGGCGATCGGCAACGTGCAGGGATCGAACCCGGACGCCGTAGCTGAGACGCTCGGGTACGGATCGGCCGACGAGATGCTTCAGGACTTTGCCAAGACTCCCCCGGTGGAGCAAGCGGCTGACAGCATCGCAGAGAATAAAATGATTGATAAGTATGGTGACATCCTTAACGACGGCTCGATTGAGCAAGAGGCGCAGGATGCGGCCCATAATGAGGAACGTGGAAAGCTGATCCTACAGGAGTTGAGAATACTCACCCGGGCGCAGAGGAAGCCACCGGCGATCGATCGTGAGACTCTGAAGAGGTTGGCACGAGAGAACATCGAGCGGTTGTCACTCAGTAAAATCCGACCGGACGTTTACCGGAGAGCCGAGATCAAAGCGGCGATGGCGGCACAGACCGCTATGGATAAAGGCGACACTGTTGCCGCACTACACCACAAGACCCAACAGGCGATGAACTTCTACCTGTACACCGAAGCCATGAAGGCCCGGAATAAAGGTGACCTGATTAAACGGTACACCGCCCGGTTCCGTAAAGCGAGTAATACCCGGAAGGTTCTCACCAAGGTTGGCTTTGGTTATATGGACCAGATCGATAACATCCTTCTCCGGTTCGAGTTTATCAAATCGATCAAGTCGGTACGTGAACTGAACAAGCAGAAGCGGGAAGCACTCAAGGTTTGGATCGGGGAACGTCGTGCAGATGGTGAGACGATCGACGTCTCTGTGGAAGTTGCCGATGAGGACTTCGCCCAGCATTATAAAGACGTGCCTTTCGGTGAACTGGTTGGTGTCTACGAGTCATTGCGTAACATTGAGACCGTCGGCCGCAACCATAATAAAGTGGTCATCGAGGGTGAGAAGCAAGAACTTAAAGAGTTTATTGATCAGTTGGAAGAGGCCGCACAGGATACCAAGATTGAGTTTGAGCAATCGAACACCAACGCCTCACCGAGTGATGCGGATAATAAGAAACTTAACAGACGTGGTGCAATTGCAAACCACACTAAGCCGGCGTTCCTATTCACTTGGATGGACGGCGGCAAGCGGATTGGTCTCTGGTATCGCACATTCTTCCAGCCGATCAGTGACGCAGTTTCCGAGTACCACGATTTAACCAAGAAGGTTACCGAGCCGATCATCGCTCTTCTCAACGCACGTAGCAAAGAGGATCAGAAGCGTCACGCCACCAAGGTCTTCATCAAAGAGACTGTCACCAAGAACGCTAATGGCGACACCATCAACGATGGGAACTATTATGGTAGTCAGTTAATATCAGTCGCACTGAACATCGGCAACAAGGGCAACCTCGAAAAGATGCTCAAGGGTGAGGGATGGATACCTCAAGATGCGGCCGATGACCTGATCACCATTGACAACCCTCAACTCCAAGCGGTTCTGAAGAAGCTCAGTAAGAATGATTGGAATCTGGTTGAGGCGGTCTGGGAGAACATCGAGCAACTCTACACTCCGATGAATGAAGTGTACCAGCGAGTCAGTGGTATCTCTTTACCGAAGGTTGAAGCGTCTCCGTTCAAGATCAACATCAATGGTATTGAGCGTGAGTTTAAAGGTGGTTACTACCCGGTGGTTTACGATCCGAATCGTGACACACAGGCAGAGGACAACGAGTCGAAGAAGGAAGCTGGTCTCAGTGTATTTGATAACGGATACTTCAGACCGTCGGCAAGCACCGGTGCAACCAATGAGCGTACCAGAGCTACCGGGCCGATCCGCTTCGATATGAACGTGGTCCCTAACCACATCAATGAAGTGGTCATGTACATCACCCATCATGAGCGGGTAGCTCAGATCAATAAACTCCTGACTCAACCGAGAGTCCGTAAGATGATTAAGGAGCGGATGGGTCAGAACGAATACACCGCAATGAAGATGTGGCTCAAGGACGTGTCGATCAACGGTCGTGAGACGAACCACAAAGCCAACTACGGATGGGGCATTGACAACCTACGTCATGGTATGACTCTCGGTGTTCTCGGCTTCAAGGTTGGAACAATGATCAAACAGTTATTCGGTATCGGTCCCACCGTCGGTGAGATCGGCGTCAAATATATGGCGGCTGGTCAACATCAGGTCATGAGATACATGGCATCTAAAGCCGGCCGCAAGGATATGTGGGAGTTCGTCAACGCACGGTCACGGATGATGCGTACCCGGATCAACACTATGGACCGGGAGATGAAGACAGCTTCTGCTCAACTCAAGAATAAAAAAGATATGCTGTCCGGGGCGCAACAAGCGTCGATGATGGGCATCGCATACATGCAGGTTTACGGAGTTGACCTACCGAGTTGGTTCGGTGCTTACGACAAGAAGCTCGATGAAATGTACAAGACTGAAGACCCGTCCAACTACGAAACCTTTGAAGCGTTTGACGAGGCGATGCAGGACCGGGCCGCCATCTACGCTGACTTTGTTATTGAGACTTTTCAGGGGTCTGGTGAACTGAAAGACATGTCAGCGATCATGCGTGACAACAATGCATTCGTTAAATCGATCACCATGTTTATGACTTACTTCAGTTCAATGTACAACTTCCAGAGAGACTTAGGTCGAGGTGCGAAGTCAGGTCAATATAGTAAAGCTAAAATAGCGTCGAAGGTCTTGTTCGCTTACATGATCCCGGTGTTCTTCGACACTCTAATCAGCACACTGTCGAACAATGATGACGATGAGGAGCCACTCGACTTCGCACTCAAGTTCGGAATGAACCTTGCGTTGTTCCCGTTCCAAGTGTTCCCGCTCTTTAGAAACATTGCCTCTGGTGCGTTTAGTGGGTATGATGTGGAAGTATCACCGTTGGCCTCATTGGTCAGTGACGCCGCAACCAGCGCAAACCGGGTGGCTCAAAAGGCAATTGACGGTGAACTTGAGGACACTACTTGGTACGATGTTAAGAACCTTACTGAGTTTACAGCCGCTGTCAAAGGAGTTCCGGGCGTAGCCCAGACAGTCAACAGCGGAGAACATCTATACGACGTGCTGGAAGAAGATGAAGATTTTGACATAATGAAATTCTTGTTCTAAGGAGATAAGACTATGACAGTACCTAATACAGACATCACTTCTGGCCCGTATACTGGTAACGGATTACTGGACACGTACGCCTACGACTTCAACATCACGGACGACACTGAGATCAGAGTGTTCGAGACTACTGATCTGGGTGTTCAGACGGAGCTTACCCTGACCACTGACTTCACTGTCAGTGTAACCGGGGACACCGGCGGTACAGTGACAAGGGTGGCCGGGGTGTTACCGAGCAACTACGAGTGGTACATGCGTTCCAATGTGTCACCGACTCAGGAGACAGCGTTCGCATCTCAGGGTGGGTTCTTTCCGGATGTGCATGAGGACGCCTTTGATAAGGTCACCACTCTGGTGCAACAAATATCTGATGTGTTGGATCGTGGGATTCGGTTGAGTGATTCCGACACGTCTGGTGCGACGGTGACCATCTCGGCCGTATCTGATCCTGCCGATCGTGCTTTAAAGTTTCTCCAGTTTGATGCGGCGGGTGACATCACAGCAACTTCAGTTGTAGGTGACATCGGATCATACACTGTGACGGAGATTAACACAGCATTGGCGATTGTCCAACGTGACGGTAGTGGTAATTTTGCGGCGGGTACGATAACTGCTGATCTGGTCGGTGATGTGGTTGGTAATGTAACCGGGAATTTAACAGGTAACTCAGCTGGTGTGCATACAGGAGACGTAACAGGTGATGTAACTGGTAACGCAGATACTGCTACACTTGCCACTACAGCAACTCTTGCCACTACAGCAACCCTTGCCGATACAGTGACCCCTCCCTCGGCGGCTCAAGTGATTGCTGGAGTTGAAAATACATTGGGATTGACTGCCGCCGCTTTTGTAGCGGCTGGGCAAAACCTAGCAACTCCCGGTTATGTAACACTCCCCGGTGGTTTTATATTACAATGGGGCATCCAGAATATGTTAGACAATGATGAGGATACTATAACTTTACCACTAGAATATCCTACCGCTCATGTGGCGGCTTGGGCAAGTCCAACAGATTTAATATCGCAAGGGATTGGAAACTGGACTATAGCCGCCGCAAGCCCTGTAAGTCTTACGCAGGTTTTGGTTCAGTACAATTGCTCTGCAACAGACACACAAGACATTCAGTGGTTTTCTATAGGATATTAAATTATGATTATATTTTCAATTCTATGTGCAGTAGGTGTTTTTGTTTTAGGTATGTTGACTCTACCTTTAGTCTTATTTCTCAGAGCAAGGAGAGATGACGAATGGGATAATAGTAACATGATGAATATCTACAGAGTCGTCGCCCATTTAGGAGCGCACCCATCTGACTTCGCTTTGTTCAGATACCCTGACGGGAAGGTCGTGTATGACTTCCTAAATAAGGATGAGTTATCTGAAGTAACAGACGTTAGACCAAATTAAATGAAACCCTCAGTGCCATCCAGCGGTGTCATGCCATCACGGTATCGCTGGATGGCATTCTTCAATCCATTCTGATCACCCTCTTTACGACGCAACGCATCCAACACAGCAACATCAAGAGTGCTACGGCTGAGTATCCGGTGCATCGTGACCGGGACAGTGAACCGCTGACCGGCGGCAATGCGCCCGATCAACTGAGTGTATTCCTCAAGACTCCAAGGCAACCCATACCATACGATGATCTTACAGAACTCATTGAGTCCGTCGACACCATGACCGAGAGACTTCGGGTGGCCGATCATCAGCTTGATACGACCGGCGTTCCCATCGGCAAGCACCTTCGTCAGGTCTTCCGGTTTGACAGAGGTCAGGTTCACCGGGTTGAGGTTCTTGTACCGGCGCATGATCCGGTCGGCGTCAAAGCGGAACGTGTAGCCCACCAGCACGGTCTTACCCTGCGCCTCTTCGATGATGCTGTCGAGGGCCTGTAGCTTCTCGTCGTGGATGTCTTCCCACGGTGAGGTGGGGTTGCCCGGGTCAGTGTAGACTGAGCCGTTAGAATACTGTAGACACTTGTTCGACACACTCGCACGATTGAACACCTCGATCTCAGTACCGTTGTCAAGCTGGGTGTACATGTCCTGCTCAATCTCCCGGTACTTCTCCATCTGTTTCTCAGACAGGTCAACAACAATGTCGTTCTCGATGAGGTCAGGTAGCTCAAGGTAATCCTCGGCGTCCATCTTGACAGTGATGTCAGCGATCTTATGCTCGATCCATTGCTTACCAATCTCAGTGACCTCTTGAGTCCACCCGTCATAACCGGTGGTGAAGTAAGCCTCTTTGTAGTGGGTGATGTATTCACCGAGCCTCTGGCCACCGTCGATCATGAGGTACTGGCCGTGCAGGTCAGTGTAACCATTGGCGGCCGGTGTCCCGGTCAGGCCGGTAGAGTATTTGATATGAGGGAGCATTGCTCTCCAACCGGTGACCCGGTAGGGTGTCCTGACCTCGTTCGTTTTACCACGGTTCTTTACCTTCTCCTTGCGACCGCCGGCAACCCTGAGTGATGTCGAGTTCTTGACTCGAGTGATCTCATCATAGACAACCATGTCGAACGGGAGCGGCTTACCTTGGTCAATATAATAATGCTGGAGATAGGTGGCCAACCAGTTCATGTTCTCATAATTGCACAGGTAGATGTCAGCATCATTGGCGAGGCCCTGCTTACGCTTCTTCTCGTTCGGCCAACCGACGATGCTGAAAGTCAGGTGCTTGGTGTGTTCCCACTTCCGGGCTTCACGTTCCCATACTGCATGGATGACCCGGACCGGGCCGAACACCAGAACCTTCTTGACCTGACCCGCACGGATACGATGCTCGATCGTGGTGAGGGTGACCGGTGTCTTACCAAGGCCACACCCTAACCAGAGCATCGAGTTGTCGTGATACAACTGGTGTAGGGTGGCCTTCTTCTGATAACCGTGGAGTTGTTTAGGGGATAACATTGGTCACCGTATTAATAAATTGGTCGACACCAGACTTCCCGTGAACGATCATGACATCAGCACCGAGCGCACGGAGTTCAGCAATCTCTCGGCGTTGACGGACGGTCGGCTTCCCGGTGTCAGTCTTGACCTCAACGAAGCAGACTCCACCGGGTAAGAATACAATGCGATCTGGCACACCAGCACGACCGGGTGATACCCACTTGCGGGTTGTGCCGCCCAACTTAACGACCTGCTCGTGCAGGTACTTCTCAACTTGTGATTCTTTCATCCGCATGCTCCCCATCCACAGTTGGGGCAGTAACTGCAACCACCCGCATAGATTAATTTGTTTTTACATACTGGACATTTCATAACGATCTCCTTAAAAAATACCCCGAGTGTCAGGAGGGAAGGGAACACTCGGGGCCATTGCAAATGGGTTAACTCTAAATGTATAATCTTGCTTTGGTTGATTCATTACCATTTAATCGAAACTCTTTGATCATGTCCTTTGCTATTCTCACGCTGTCAGCACGACCGAAGAAAATATCATGCTCATCATAAATATACCAATTAGACCCCATATGCTTAATCAGCATGTCGTTGTAAACATAATCTTTCATGGTGATCTCCTCAATGGTTTAACGAGTTGCTCGGCTTCACGGATGTACCACTCGAACTCGACGTCAGCTTCAACGTACGCATTCATGTTATTGCACTCGGTAACCTTCCACCCTTTGTTGATCGACATCCTGCGATCCTCAGTCTTCCCTCTCAGAGGTGGCATGATCTTGATCAGGTCCTCACCGAACATACTAATGTAATAACGGCTGGTGCTTTGGATGGGTCGGTCGTTGCCGTGATAATCGACAGCAACGAGCCTACTCCCCCGGTTCACCTTGGCGCAGAGCATGAAGTCCATGATGTCAGGGTGGTGCGTGATGAACTCACGGATGTCTGTGCCGTGGACCAGCGACGCCTCGGCCGCCTTCTTCACGACCAGAGCGGAGTGCTTCTGATGCCACTCAACGTCGTACTCATATGCTCCTTTACGTTTGAGCTTTCCAACAAGAGGTTCACCGATATAATTGTTCACGTCTCGGATGAACATGCGCTTGTACTCGACGTTCTCGAGAGTCAGCTTGGTGAGGTCTTCCCACCACTTGGCAACGGAATGTACCCACGCCTTGTCCTTGCGATCGTACCGGACTGTCAGACCATCTGTGTTGATCTGGATGATCTCACAACCCTTCATCAACTGCTCGGCCAACATACACAGCAGGAGTTGCCCATTGACGGTGATGCTCATAGTGTACTGGGTGTCGAAGAAGCAGGAGTATTGGTTGTTGCTGTCACCGTAGACTGAGTTCAGGGCCAGCTTCAACATGGCGTTCTCAGATGTACCCTTCGGGTATTGCTTCCTCATCTCATAGACGTCAGCATAGATGTCGCAGAAGTCTTCACCGAGATGCTCCGGGTACAATCGATTGGCGATGGCGAGGTTCGGGTAATAGGAAGCAACGTCCCAATCCTCAATGATGTAGTCGTCGTCTGACTCAATGATACAGGGATCAACAGAACCGTGGATACCACCGAGTCCGAAGTCAAATTGGAATCCGTTAATGGTGCAATTAATATCTGTTAATGAACCCTTAGTCTCAGTGATGACCTCATGTTTGAACCAACTGAGGATTCGATTGAACTCAGGTTGCTCAAACTTAACCATCGGCAGGACGACGTCACCGAGGCGAATGTAATCACGCTTGGTCTGTACCTTCCTGTTAAAGCTGGGGACCGTTTGCTCCATCCGCATAATGAAATAATCTTTACCGATCTTACCGTCATTATGGTTCATGAAGTCCCGGCCGTATTTCTCTGTCAACTCTTCTCGGAATGATATTAACTTTTTACTGTGACCGTGAAACTTCACAGTCTCATTAATGTCGTCCCACATGTAATCGATCAGGACATCCATCTGCTCGAAGTCGAGAAAGGTTCCGGGTGGGTATGGAAGGTCCGAGATGTTCGGTGACCTCATATTAAATTCAAGCACCTTGAGGCTGGTAGCCCGTGCAAAATTGTCGAAGTGATGTATTTTATAAAGATCAATCTGTTGGATATGTGGCTCGAAGATTACGTTGCTGAACCGGTCATCCCACGAAGTGTTGATGATGGCATTGGCACGTTCGTAAATCTCCTTGGTCGTGATGTCAGGTGTCTCCATGATATGATGGATGACAGGATAATCGAATCCGATGTTATTGAACCCGATCATCCTGTCCCCATTTTCTTTCATTCGGCGCAGGACTCCGAGCAACTCAGTGAGATCATTTTCACGCCATGATATTTCAAAAAGCATACGGTACTCAGGATCAGTAATATTAACCAACCCGATGGTGAAGATGTTCGGGAACGTCTCGATGTCGTACACCCAGTCAATCATTTGAATACAGTCCTTCCGATGTGACCGATCTCTTTACTGAGGTCGAGGTCGCACATGATTTTGTACTCAAGTAAGGTTGCAACCTCACAAAAATATTGGTCCTCAGACAACCACTTACCTTCATGTAGACCGACATTGAACCAAGGCTCGGCCATCTTCTTAAACACATTGATGTTGATCATGAGCATCCCGGTCCCGAGATGTAGAGCCTCGACCAGACCTGTCTTCTTCAGTGCAGGTATAAGCTCACCAACGGTGTCACCGGAGCCATCACGCTTCTTGTAATAGCAACCGACGATGTCCCTGTTGTGTTCAAGCAGGTCAGTGATGGTGTTGGGTGGCATGGTCATGTCAGAGTCGACGAACATCACATGCGTGGCGTCAGTCTCGAGTGCTTGCTTGACACCCATCCACCGGCCCTTCTGGACCAGAGAACTCTGAGGGTTGATAATGTTGTTCTTATGACTGTGGCTGAAGAGGTGCATGCTGTTCTGCCAGATGCACCATGCGGTGTCAGCGTGGATCATGTCACCAGACGGGACAACGATCGCCACTGACGTCCTTCGTGTTGCTGTTGAAGAATCACCGGCGAGTTTCATAACACCACCGGGTAAATTGTAATCTTCAGACCGAGGATTTTATTATCGGTAAGAAATTTAATCACAGCCTTCTTGCTGGTGTTGATTGCCTCAATGGCTTGATCCTGTAGATCACGGTTCAGTGCGCCATTACCAATCAATTCATTGAGAAAGTGGATAGCGTCGGCGTCACTCAGATTTAACATGGTGGCAATCTTACTCGGGTTGTTCTTGGTGAACTCAATCTTCGCTCTGTTTACGTCTATGATGTTCATAATATCCTCGCTAGATGCCGCCCCCGGTGAGGTAACCGGAGATCACCACAAAATCTAATCACCTCAGTACGGGAGCGGCAAGTTGGTTAAACGAACGCTGGAGCAACGCCACCGGGTGGAAGCATCATGCCGTTGGAGATGAGAGTCTCATCAGTCCAACCTGCGGCGATCATCGCATCGTAAGATGCACCGTTTGCGGCTGGTGTCATCTGACGAATAGCAGGAGCGGCCGGGGCCGGGGCGGGTGGTGCGGGAGCGGCCGGGGCAACAGGTGCGGCAACAGGTGCGGCAACAGGTGCGGCAACAGGTGCGGCTGGGGCGACGGCGGGTGCGCCGACACCAGCAAACATCTGCTCAGTGGTGGGTTTACCATCGAGGCGGCCGAACTCAGACTCTTGGCCAGTGACCATGACACCGTTGAGCCAGCCACCGATGCCACCTGAACCGGTGGCGTAGTGAGTGATGTCAAAGTTGACGTGAGCCATACAACCAGAGTATGCATGTGCCGGGTCAATGATCGGCTCATAAGCGAGGTTGACCACCGGGGGCTTACCTTGTTCCTCGCCACGGGTGACGGAGAGAAGGTGGTAACCAATGAACCGGGCGTCATAATACGCCTTGTCCGGAGTAACCTTCTGCTCATACAAACCGAAACAGATGTTTGTGCCGGCCGGGATACCATTCGGGTAGCCAGCCATAGCCGCAGAACTAAACAGGTTCCGGACATCTTGTAGTTGAGGGTGGTTCGGAGCTATGAGGATGTTGGCATCATAGCGTTTCTTGCTCCCGCCTTTAGGAATCTTTGGAACGAACAAAGTCGGAAAAGATAAAATAACATTTTGAAGTAGCATAGTGTTGATCTCCTTAAATGAAATCGTCAGGGTTGAATGATGCGGCTGGAATTGGTTCTGCATCTGGGAGTTCTGCGACACCGGCAAACATTGCCTGAGTGTCCTCGATAGGTTTGTTATCCTTGACCACTTTCTCTGGTCCGTTGACTTTGGTTATCATCTCTTCCTCAAGCTTCTTGATCTGACGCTCAGTCAATCCTTCAAACTTGAGAGCCTGTGTCGGCGTGATGAGTTTGGGTGGGTAGATGTCATCCTTCTTCAACCGCATACCTTTGAGCTTCTTGGCAACGATCTCAGGAGCATCAACCCATACTGTCTTGCTGTTACCGTACCCCATTTTGTAACCGGGGATTGAGGTGCAGTCCTCTTTCATACGCTTATCGGCTTCAGCGTCAACAAGCTTGAGGAGCTTTCTGATCGGAGCGGATGCGTCGAGGATGGCCGCAAGGCGGTCCCCCGGCATATCAGTCATGGTGATGTCACCAGACTTGATCGCTTCCATCAGGTCGTTCTTACCTACAGATTCATCGACCATGAGTTGCATTCCTTCCATACCTTGAGTGTTTTTGGCGGTGCAGTTACCAGCCCGGCCATGTTTGCACCACGTACAATGTTTACCGGGAACCAGTGGTGCATCAGGATCATCGGTCAGTGCGGCGGCGGCGGCCAGTTGAACACCACGCTCCCACACTTCTTCTTTAGTTAATTCCTCGAATCGGATCGGTGTCTTGGTCTTGGGTTGGATCACCGTCTTACGAATCAATTTAATATTAGTGGCGTCCAGATCAAGTCGATCGGGAAACCTTACAAAGATAGCAAGGCGGCCGACAGCATAACTGTCGAACTGACTACTACTCTTGACGTCAACCCAACCACGACCATCTTTGTAATCAATGACCTCAATCCAATCCGAACCCTTGAGGAAAACATCAAGTGTACCATACCAATCTTTGCGACCGAAGTAGTAACCGGGATTACTTTGCATCTCTGCGTGGACCTCGAGTACTTCGCCGGTAGCGATACGAGCATTGATATAATCCAGAGCAAGTTGCACACGATCACAACGATCCTGAGTGACGTGCCAACCACCGGGTTTATCCGGGTGGTCCTCACCAATGATAGCGTCGAGCCACTTCTCAGCCCGTGGTATAACCTTAGTGGACATACCTTCACGAACACACATCTCCAGTAGTAAATGCGAACCAGTGCCATCAATGGCCGCATCACCGGCGACATCTTCATAGTCTGCTTCGACCCGGACTGAGCCGGGACAGACAGGCCACCTTAAATTACTGGGAGATAGTCTGGCGTGGTCGCTCATAGTGCCTCGACCTGTGCTTTACACTGCGCCAGTTCTTCAGGTGTCAGTGTGCCGAGCTTACCTTTACCGAATGATACCAAGATGGCGTGGACAGCATCACCGGAACCAAGCTCGTTGGATTTATCCGACATAAGTTTGGCGACGTCGGCTACAGTAACTGCGGCGGGAGCGGCCGGGGCAACAGGTGGTGCGGGTGGTGCTGGGGCAACCGGGGCGGGTGCGGGTGGTGCTGGGGCAACCGGGGCCGGTGCGGGTGGTGCGGGTGTCATTTCTTGAGAGGAAAGTGGGAGTACATTCTTTGCGCCGGTCTGAGACGCAACAACAGCGGTAGCTGTCATGCGATTGCTCAACCCGGTGAGCGCATCCTGTGCCTCATCAATAGAATTGAATTTGAGAGTTACTTCAATCATGGTATAATTACTCCTTCTCTTTTGAGTCCATTAAATCGAACAGGTTAAGTTGCGTTTCATTCGGGTGGATCGTGAGTCGATCATCGATGAACGCTTCAAGGATAAGACGATGCATGTCAGACGGCTTCATCCCATATCGCTCATTGCTAATCTTATTGAACTCATCCACTACATGCTGTTTTGTTTTCAAATGAATTGTTGCTTCTTTTTCGCCCATGTCGGTGCGTCTCCTTTCGTTAGAATAGTTGATTTACAGTCGAGACGATACCAAAGTCAAAAGAACTTGTCAACCATAAATAATCACTTGACGTACATGAAGGTATAGAGTAAGTTATCAGAGATATTTCACCACAAAGGAGACTGATATGAAAAATTTCTCATGGATTATCATCATGGTCACATTAACTATTGGATTGGTTGGGACTGTGATGGTCGAGGACGAACAGCAAGAAGAGACATTGTATTGTGAGATGGTTGGTATACGAATGGACACAGGTAATCCTCATCTTGGATGGCCCGACTACAAAGGTATCTATGATGAGGTGTGCAAATGATTGAGATTACAAACGACGAATTTCTGAAGACGTTATTCTTTAAAGACGGCGACCACCGCTTTGCACATGTAACGTCATTCGTAGACGATCCATCTGATATAGCACCTGACCGGCGTGGCATCTGTTGGGCCGGCGGTTACTATCATAACACAATCCTGCAACCGGGGACCAACCAATACTATACGATCAGCACATTCATGCCAGACGCCAACGGTAGACCACGCCGGCAGAAGGCATTGTTTCGTTACACTCATGTCATCGTCGCTGATGACGTGCGTGAGAAGCTCCCGGTGGAGCAGGTTGAGAAGCTACCCGTGCCGACATTCAAACTGGAGACATCCCCCGGATCAGAGCAATGGGGCTGGGTGTTGGATACACCGTGCCAAGATATGAATGTCGTCGATAACTTACTCGATGGGCTGGTTGAGAAAGGACTAGCACCTGATAGTAAAGACCCCGGAATGAAAGGTGTGACAAGATATGTTCGACTCCCCGAAGGTTATAATACAAAGCAAACGAGAGTTGATGCGAACGGTGGAACCCCGCCGAAATGTCAAATGGTTGAATGGACTCCTGAAATTAGAGTCTCCATCGAAGACCTCGCCAGACCATTTGACATCGACCTCAACGCCGAGCGACGAGCAACCAGAGTCGACGGAGCAAGCGACATCCCCGACCACCCTCTGCTCCACTCAGGACTCACGATCAAAGAAGTTAGATCAGATGGACGCTTTGACATCACATGCCCTTGGATTGATGGACACACTGCTGAGTCGGACGACGGTGCGGCCATTTTCACAAATGATGACGGGAGTATCGGATTTAAATGTCATCATGGATCGTGCCAGCATCGCACAGCTAGAGACCTGCTTGGACACGTTGAGGAAATTACACCGGGATTTGGAGAACGACTCAACACATGGAAAGTCATGCGATCCTTCAAAGATATGGCGACCGTCCCGACCGGGGGAGAGGAAGTGGCTCGTACCTTCACAGGTTTACAACCGTATATCAGTGGAGATGCGGGAGCAGTTCAAACCGTCTTCACGCCTGAAGACTTCATCGGAGAAGTAGCGCAACCTGAGATGCTGAGTTACCAAGACTTGGTCGATGAACTCAAACGCATCCCGGCCCACACCATTCAAGCGACTGAGATCGCTTACCGGATATTACAAGCAGTTGACAACCTCGACTATGGCTCACGCCTGAACTGGTGGAATCAAGTCAGGTCCTATATGGGATGGAGCAAGAACGATCTCACCTCAATCCTCGATCAACAGCGTCCTGTCTGGTATCCACGGGAAGCGGCGCAGGGAGACTTTTACATGGATTACATCTACGTGTCTGAACAGAACCAATTCTACAATCCTCACAAACGAATGTGGCTGACTGCTGAAGCATTCCAGAACACGTTCGGACACCATGATGCCGAGGCCAGATCGGAAGCGTTGATCTCCGGACGCATCCGTAAGGTTGACCGGGTGGACTATGCTCCCGGCATGCCTGAGATATTCACTGAGCAGGGTGTGGTCTATCTGAACGGATGGGGCGGCGACACCGAGAGAGGTGTGCCGGGGGATGCCCGTCGGTGGTTTGATCACTTCAAGACTCTGGGCTGGGAAGATGACAGAGAACACATCCTCAAGTGGATGGCGTTCACCCTTCGCCACCCGGAGCGTAAGATCAACCACATGCTGATCCTCGGCGGCGGTGAGGGTAACGGGAAAGACTACCTGCTCTATCCTCTGATCCGGGCGATGGGTGGTGAGACCACGACGATCGCTGGTGATGAGTTGTTGAGCGACTTCAACGATTATCTGCTCGGGACCAAGTACCTGCATATCAATGAAGCTGAACTCGGTGACCGCAAAGGTGCTGAGTTGATCCACAATAAATGTAAACCTCTGGCGTCGTCACCACCTGACAAGCTCCGGGTCAACCCGAAAGGTGTGAAGCCGATCGCTGTTCGTAACATTGTCAACTGCACCATGACCACCAACTCAGCAGTCCCGATCGGTGTGAAGAATGCATCCCGGCGTTACTATGCGGTGTGGACCGACCTATCGATACGAGATGAGAACGGTCAGGTCACCAAAGAGTGGCAAGAGTATTGGAACGATCGCTGGAACTGGATGCGTGACTGTGAAGGTTGGAAAGCTTGCGTTGATTACCTGATGACAGAGGTTGACCTGTCGAACTTTGATCCGAAAGCGTCACCGTACGTCACAGACTTTCTAAAGTCCATTCAGGAAGCTTCTGAAGACCCAGTAGCTACTGTCCTGCGCTACTTTATCGACAACTCAGTAGGGTATATGTCATCTGACATCGTCACGACCAAGGACATCTTCAACACTCTGAAGTTGAATGACATCGGTCAGAGCGGAGTCGACCTGAAGTACATGCCGTCTGCCAACAGCATCGGTAAAATACTACAGCAGAATGGACTGGGTGTTAACACCAAGATGTACAACCCGGAAGATGGCAGAGAGATCAGGGTATGGATCATCAGAGACAACAACATGTACTCCGTGATGAAGGGTAAGGAGTTGTTTCTGAAATATAAAATGCAGATGGATTACATCCGATCTGGGATGCACCTGAAGTTGGTTACGAAAGACACTAAATAAACACAGGAGTAAGTGATGGAATTATTAAGTTGTCCGATAGGAATCCTTATTATCTTTGGTGTCGGTTATTTGGCCGCAAAGAGTGAAGCAAGAAAATGGAACAACGGCATCTGTCAGCAAAACGGTAAACCTTGGGTTAAATTCGACGATGATTCACAAGGCGGCAGAGGTTACAGAAGTGACGATTACTTCTGCTGGATTTCTTACCCTTCAGTAGACCGTGATTATTTAACCCCATAACGGCCTCGCCGCTTGCCAACACCTACGGAACAAAGGGGAATAAGACAATGACACAAGATAACCTCACGGTGGAGAAGATAAAGAACAGAACTGAAATTGAAAATGGAGTTTATGAGCTTGATGACGGAGCTATAACCACTGATGATATATCTATAATCGCATTCCTTCTCAAGCAAGTGGAAAGCCAGAAGGAACTATGGAAAACATCTGTTGATGAGCGTATTGCTATAGCCACACGTTGCGCTGAGATAGCAGAGGCAAAACTTATTGAGAGGCACATGGTTGAGCAGTTATTACTCGACGCAACAAAAGTTAAAAAGGTGAACCCAGAAAGGTTGGGGTTTCTTACTGACTTAATCCACGAAGCAATCATAGCGACAGGGATAGATAAAGGAAAAGCTATCCGCACTGAATTTCAACTACCAAAGGGGGGATAGACAATGACACAACTCACGGTGGAGAAGATAAAAGCTCG
>Ga0316189_10001090_pt1 | contig 26963 bp, 17 predicted proteins | sample LowCovwburrow_MG_FD_204930 | JGI IMG/M metagenome (GOLD analysis project Ga0316189, IMG submission 204930) | Coastal sediment microbial communities from Maine, United States - Lowes Cove worm burrow | ecosystem: Environmental > Aquatic > Marine > Coastal > Sediment | place: USA: Maine...
CTCCCAAGTGCCCATATAGACGGCGGCCTTATCCTCGGCGGTGAGGCCGGCCTTGACGGTCTTGCCGAGGAGCATCCAACCGCCGCCGTCGGTGGTCATGTCGCAGATGACCCCCAGGCCCACACCCAGAACACCACACCAACTCAGAAAAACGCCGTTTGAACCTTCCAGAGCCCCCGAGAGGGGGCTTTTCGTTCTCGCGCATTGTACGCGCTGGGACGTGGGAGGACGCAGGATCTGGCACGCGAGTGGCACGCATCCGTCACGCAGAGCAAGACTAAAGCGCCGTAGATGGCGCCGATGATGAAGCTGAACCCGCGCTGCTGCGAATGTCTTGCGCGGGCTCGCGCGCGGAGGGGATTTGGGGCCTTCGCTCGGCTTCCAGACACGGTGCTACTTGTTGCACCAAGGGTTCGTTTTGATAGCCTAGGTGTGAATGCGAAAGAGAGATTACTACTGCGGCGCATGTCCAGGATATTTCCGCGCACAAGCTCGGCACCCGGATAACTACCCACGTTGTCCGCGGGGTCACGCGAAGCAGAACATCTGGAGCAGTCGCGAGGCATGCGAAGAGGACTGGGCATGGCGAACGAGGGCGAGGAACTCAGGAGGCTGCACTGCCCTGCGCGCCCGTTCGATTGCACCATCGAGCCGCACGGGGAGCGGCGGTGGTACCGCCACAGGAGCGTTCGTACTATTTCTATTTCTCGGTGTGGCAGGCCAGTGCATCGACCAGGTAGACAGCGGCTACGGCAAGTCAAAATCAGAGAAGAGCACGGTAACACTGACGACGGACTGCCTTCTCCGGAGCAAGCCCACAATGGCTAGTCGGGATCAGCTGACCATACCAAAGGGGGCTACCCTCGATATCGAGCGTCGTCACAAAGGATGGCGTAAAGTTAGATATCATGGCAGAGAAGGGTGGGTTGGTAGGGTTTGCGACAAGCCCTGAGGTCCGGTTGTATTCGCATTGAGCCTAATGGTTCAACGTCTCTGCCGACTTCGGTCATTCCACATTGGTCTTGTCTTGAGGTCTCGCGCGGTCCATCACACCGTTCGCGGTAGGATGTCGGGGCTGAGCATCCCGCAGGCGAACATGGTGTCCAGCGCTCGCCATGTCGTCGGGCACAACGTCCGCAGCTGCGATGGGACCGACTCGCCGCGTCGAAGGGCCTCAAACGACGCGCCAAACTCTGCGAGCCAACGGCTCGCGCCTGTGTCTCTTGGAGCACTTCGCGCAATGATATCTGCGTCAAAGACGTGGAGGTCCAACGGAGAGAGCGCGTGCAGCTGCATTCCTTCAAACTGGCTCGATACCCCATCAGCCTCCACTCCCAGGGAGCCCTTGGCCATCCATTCACGGTGTAGGGCGTCTATGCTGAAGAGGGCGACGGGGCGGCGGACGAGCCAACGCAGTTCGTCCGCGCGCTCGAGCACCTCGCCGTCGACGAGGTAGTCGTCGTCCTCGAGGTGGATCGTACCGACCTTGATCACCTCGATGCCAAACTCGAGCGGGTTGATTGTGATCACAACGTCGTCCGTGCGGGAGATGCCTACGTCCCCCTCACCAATATGGAACACGACTTCGACGCTGTGGGGTCCTGGGACAGGGCGGAACATCCGGGTATCGGATAGCGGGTCGGGAGGGTGGAAGCGCCATTGGTCCTCTTCTTCGCGCAGGCTCCTGTGGGCGCTCAGCGATTCGACGTGGGATTCGACGCCCGCGCCTCGAATGAGTGGACACTGCGACACGAAGTCACGGTCCCGAAGGGCGATGACAGGATCGCGATCGAGGATGACGAGTTCTTCCCGTGCCTCGCGCCACAGGAGCCGATCGAGGTCCTTGTACTCTTCTTTGCGCTCAGAGGCTCCGTTCGCAATGTTCCAACCGACTGGTGGGATGTCGCGCCAGAAGAGGGCGCACCACCAGCGCTGTCGCCATCGGACGAGCGGCACGACTCCTCCTGAGGCCCAGCGATAGGGGATCCTCATGCCTCGTGGGAGGAGCGGTACGTCATCGTCTGTACCCTCGATAAGGTGGCGATGAAGTCGGCGGCCGTGCTCGCGCAGCTTGTCGCGGTGGTGAGCGGCGCGGAATTGAAGAAAGCGCTCGTGGAGAAACTTCTTGCCCGCATTGTTGTAGATTCCGAGCTTCTGGTCGCGGAGATCGACCTTAAGGACGGAGCGCCCCCCTCGAGTTTCGATGTGTGGTGCCCGCTGGAGGAGCACGATTGCCATCTGGGCCGAAGGGAAGGTGTCTCGGTTCATCAGGTGTGCGCGCTCGATTACGACCGGCAGCGCCCCGCGTGCCCCGAGCTTCACCCACTTCAGTGATTCCCGAATGAGGTCCGTGTCAGGATCCCTCGGGGCGCGCTTTCTGAGTTCTCTGTCGCTGTAGTGGTGGTGGAGATCGGACTTGGTGGGCCCCACTGAGGGCTGGGGAGTGAACGCGCTGGGGAGCACCGCGGCACCATGCTCCGACGACCGGGAGGCCGACTTGATAACTGACGAAGTAGCGGTTGGACTCGGCGCGGCCCCGGATGGGGTCACGGGTTTGACGAGCGTCCGTAGGAGCCGCATGAGCACCTCGGCGGCGGCCCGGGCTGCAAACGGCCGGAACCCTCGGTGGCGCTCTGGCAGCGCGTAGTCCATCACGCCTTTGACTGTGAGCGCGGGGATGTCCGTCGCCCACCCGGTCTGGCCGATCACGGAGGCCTCCATGTCAAAGCCCCGTACAAGCCTCTGCTGGTCCTCGAGCTGCTCCCAGATGTCGACGTCGCGCACGAGGTTGGTCCCCGTGCCGAGGGGTCCGACGTGGATCGCCCAAGGGGGCTGTTCTGGCAGGTGGTTCCTGTGCTTGTAAAGATAGCGAGTGATGTGCTTGCGGCCGACCTCGGTGAGTTCGGGACCGTCCACGAAGCCGTCGGCCTCGAGCTTCTCGTGGACGTGGGTCCAGTCTGCACAGAACGTGTCGAGGTCGGGGGAGTTGAGCGGATCTCGGCCTTCGGCGAGCTCCTTGAGCACCCATAGGCACTGAAGCTCGAGCGGGCGGGGGCGGGTGTCGAGCCACGCGCTCCCCGCAGGCCAGGACGCCCAGCCTTTCGCCTTCTCGGCAGCCCGAAGCCACTGGGCGCTGAGCTGGTACTGCTCGCTGTCTCTTCGCAGACGGGCCTTCCCACCGTCGACATCGTTGAAGCGTTCGCCGCTGTCGTAGCGCCAGAGCCGCTCGCCGATGATCACGTCGCCGAGCTGAGTCCACTCGGGCCGCCCGGCGCACACACCACACATTGCGATGCATCGGGGCTTGAACTCGGCAAAGAGCTGGCCGGCGGTCTGAGCCGCGTGGTCAGCGTTCATAAGCGGCGGTCTGCTGGTCAGCACACGGATCGTCGCTCCGGGAGTTCTCAGGCTCTCGAACTCGGCGCGGTAGACCTCGGGCGCGTAGCCAACAGGTGATGGCGCTGCGCTCCAAGGCGAGACGGCGCCGTCGGTGACGGCGAGGAGCGCAGTGTCCTCGCCCTCTGCAGCAGTGATGATCAGGACGTCGACGCTTTCGTCCATGGAGGACCCGGACGCGAGCATAGCTGCTTGCGCCTGTGTGTCGGACTGAGACGGGTGCAGCAGTGATGACAGCGGGCGGTCCTTCCAGAGAGCTTCGACCTGGTCGATCTCGTCCACGCGGCGCTCGCGGATCCGGCGGAGATCGGCGAAGAAGCGAGCGTCGATGAGGCGACGATATTCGAGGGCTGCGATGACCGCGTGGACGAGGGCGCTCTTGGACGCGGTACCTTGGGGAAGCTTGTCAGCGACAGCGCGACGCTCGTGGTCGTGGCCGATCCACCGGCGCAGCTCGTCGGAGCCAAAGAGTGAGAGGAGGAGGTTGTAGAGGGCTTCCTCGGGGGTCATTGGAGCCTCGTCGATACCGGTGAGAGGAGCTCGGCGACGCCGAGCGGCGGGGGCGGTGGCGAGTTCGAGAGTATCGCAGCGGAGGGCGTTGTACCCGTCGTCAGCGGCGGCGCGTTCACGGTCAGAGTACGTGGTGCATGGAGGACACCGGGACGCCTACCGCGCGGGAGCTGTACTTCGCCTTGGGATGGCTGATCCGCCAAGTCAGCCAGGTGCGAGGTGCCCTGCCGGCGCGGGCTGGAATGGCTCACCGAAGGCCGATATAGCGACCCGCGGTGATATGCTGTGCCGTCGTGACCTCCGACACAGACCTGCCGAGGTTCGTGCTTCTGGCTGACTTTGGGCCCGACGGCCTCTCCCGGCCGCAGAGTGGTGCGTCGGAACGCATCGCCGCACTGTTTGCCGATCTGAGCTGGAATGACAGCGTCCATGTTGGTGTCGCGGCCAACGATCCGCTCGTCGCGGCGCTGCGACGCACACGCGACGAGGAGCCGAGTGTGCTGGGGAAAGTGCACGATGCCGGCATGTGCTCGCGCTCCGCAGTCGGACACACTTAGAGATCATCGAGGGCCAGGTCGTGGCCCACCTGCCCGGGACTCAGCTGTTCTCTCGTGTGCGGGAGGCCGCGGGGAAATTCGTCGACTTCCGGGGACGCGAGCGGCCGATCACGCAGATCATCGATGTTCGACTGTGGGACCGGAGCGCGAGTTACGCCGATCGTTCGTGGAGGGACACGAACGCCTGGCTCGGGGCTCAGTGTGGTTGCTCGTGGACGGGCTCGATGAACTCACCGCGTCGGCGCGGGAGGACCTGCTTGAGTGGCTGCGCGAATGGCCGGGCCCGCTTGTAGCGACCAGCCGGCACCTCCCGCGCGCACCATCGGACTTCGCTGCGTACGAGGTCGAAGATCTCACGCGGAGCGAGGTCGAAGCCACGCGTACCGGCCTTCGCATCGCGACCGACATGTGGTTGACGATCCTGCCGGGCTCGCCAGCTCAGGCGTACGGAGAGGACCGCGTTCCGGGCCATGCAGTAGCAGTAGCTTGCGGGGGGCGTTTCGCGCGGCTCAGCGTCTATGGACGGGGCCGATGAAGGCCTCCGCGAGGCGACGGCTCGATGACCGCACAGCTGATGGCCATGTGCGTCGACTAAGGACCCAGTCCCCTCGAAGAGGCGCTCATCGAGGTGCTGGCGAAGGACCTGGTCGGGGTCGCCTCGATCCGTCACCTCGTCGTCCAACACGCGCAGGGGCACACGTCTCCGCCTCCGCCAGTGTCACTGGACGGACACCCGCAACTCGCGGCGATGACCGTGCGACCGCACGACCTCGGCGACTACGATCGCCTCGGCGAAGACGAGCACCGAGACGTCCACGAGCAGTGCGGCCCCCTCGGCCATGCGCCGGCCCATGCACGACGGGCAGAAGCCGCGGCCCTTGCACGGGAAGGGGACCCGCAGCTCGTCGCCGCAGCGGTGGCAGGCTGTACGCAGGTAAGGGCCTGACCGTACCCATCTTGCCGGAGCCGCCTCTCTCAGGCTCGACGATGGGAGGCTCTACCTCCTCCCGTTGCCGCCACCCTTGCCGCCACCGCTTTTGCCGCCACTGCCACCCTTGCCTTTGCTTCCGTTACTCATGTTCACTCGCTTTCGTCCCCATGAAGTCGGGTGACGAATAATTGACGGGTGTCATGTAGAGAGGACAGGGGTCGCCGAACCCCCGGAGTAACGGGGGCTGGAAGCCCATCGCCGAGCGATGGCAGACGGTGCGGCGTGTGGCGATGGGCGAAGGCTCGCCGAGCGAGTCGCGCCGTTGACATTCTTCTACGGGGTACTCCATGATGCTTCCTCTTGGCAGGTGGCGCTACGAGTGTGGAGGTTCATCAGCTTGATGCCAGACGACCCACAAAACGAATTCAACCGGCGACGCGATGCGCCAGGCTTTCTGCTGCAACAAGTGAAGCAACCCATGGCCGATGACGCGCAGGACATCAAGGCACCGACGCGAGCAAGCGCACCCCCCGAAGCGCAACCAAACTCAGATGATGCCGCGCGACCCGGCCGTGGCGAGGACGAGACAGGTGGTGAAGAGGCTGCGTCGTCCCATCGTGACGAACACGAACATAAAACGATGGCAGGTGTGGTGGCTCTTGGCAACCGAGGGGACGCGCCTGTTGACGAACTGGCGAGCACCGGGCGAGATGAGCTGCTAGCTGTCGTCACGGGAAAGATCGACGAAGGCGTCGATCGCATCCTGGCCGTGTTCAAAGCGAAGCTCGCCTACGACTCAACGAAGCAGGTCCAGATCGACCGGCTGCACGAGGAACTCTTGCAGCATCGGAGTAACCTTGCTGCGCGTTCGGCGCGTCCTCTCATTCACGGGATGATCCGCCTCCACGATGACATCGGGAAACTGCTCGCAGCTCTGCGGACGAAATCGATGGATGAGTTGACGCCCGCTCGGTTCTTCTCGCTGCTCGACGGCATCCAAGAAGATGTGGAGATCGTGCTGAGCCACAACGGCGTCGCAGCATACCGCGAACCCAGCGGCCCGTTTGATCCCCGGCGCCAGAGGGTTCTCAAGGTGGTAGCAACGGCAGAGGAATCGCTCGCCGGTACCGTAGCAGGGAGCATTCGGGCAGGATTCGAACAGGGCACGGAGATTCTCGAGAAGGAGAGGGTGGCTACTTTCGAGTTCGTGCAACCAACCGCGGGCACACCGGGCGAAGCCTCTAGCGAGGCATCGGAAGGTGATGAATTTTCGCGTGAAACCCAAGAGAAGGAGGGTTGACCATGGGGGACTCCAACAGGATCTACGGCATCGACCTTGGCACGACCTACTCGTGCATCGCGCACGTGGATGAGCACGGCAAGCCGGTGGTGGTATCGAACTCGGAAGGTCAGCCGACGACGCCTTCGGTCGTGTTCTTCGAAGGACCGGCCAACATCGTGGTCGGCAAGACCGCAAAGGACGTCGCGGAGATGCATCCGAGTAGGGTGGTCTCCACCGTCAAGCGCGTCATGGGTGATCCGAACTGGGTGTTCGAGCACGACGGCACCACCTACCACCCCCAGGACATCTCGTCGTTCATCCTCCGGAAGCTTGTCAACGACGCGCAGGTGGTGACCGGCGACACGATCACCGACGTCGTCATCACGTGCCCGGCCTACTTCGGCGTGACGCAGAAGGAGGCCACCAAGCAGGCGGGCATCCTCGCGGGACTCAATGTTCGGTACGTCATTCCCGAGCCGACCGCGGCCGCCATCGCGTACGGCATCGAACAGACGGATGACCAGGTCATCCTCGTGTTCGACCTCGGTGGCGGTACGTTCGACATCACCCTCATCGAGGTCAAGTCGGACGCGATCACCGTGGTCTGTACGGGGGGCGATCACCAACTCGGCGGGAAGAACTGGGATGAGGCCATCGCCACATGGTTTGCGGACCAGTTCTCGAACGAGGTCGGAGTCTCGGCCGAGAACCTCACCAGTGACCTCGAGACGTGGCAGGAGCTGCTGAACTCCGCGGAGAGCGCGAAGGTAGCTCTCAGCTCGCGGACGAGCTATACGCAGCGCATCCGGTACGACGCGGACCGTGCGGTCGTCGAGCTGAGCCGTGAGAAGTTCGACGAGCTGACGGCACATCTCCTGGAGAGGACGCTCAGCCTCACCGAGGAGCTCCTGGCGACAGCACGCGCCAAGGGGTACGCGAAGATCGACAAGCTCCTCCTCGTCGGCGGCTCGACCTACATGCCGCAGGTGATCAACTCGGTGCAGGCCAAGTTCCCGTTCGAGGTGCGCCAGTTTGATCCCAACCAGGCGGTCGCCAAGGGAGCGGCGCTGTTCGGATTCAAGTGCTACCTCGACGAGCAGATCAAGATCCGGGTCGCCGAGGAGACCGGAGGGGAAGCGTCGCAGGTCGATGTCGAGGATGTCGCTGAGGACGTGCGCGCCAAGGCCGAGCAAGCCGTTGCCCAGAAGCACGGGCTGCCGCTGCCGGGGTTGCGGAGCCTGACCAAGAAGAAGATCCGCAACGTCACGTCGAAGAGCTTCGGGATCGTCGTCATCGATCCAGAAGCGGACGATGAGCGCGTGAACAACCTCATCGTCGTCGACGAAGCCGTCCCGCGATCGGTCTCCAAGCAGTTCGGCACCTACGAGGAGAACCAGGAGGGTGTGATGCTCTGCTGCATGGAGAACACGGAGCGCGTCGGTGCGGGCGATCGGCCCATCACGCTCGAAACGTCTGCCGAGGTGGGGAGGGCCGAACTCCGGTTCACCCGCGCCCTCCCGAAGGGGTCGCCGATCGAGATCAGCTTCTCGTTGGCCGAGGACGGTTTACTCATGGTCCACGGGAAGGACCTGACCACCGACCAGGAGATCGAGGCGAAGTTCACGACCTCCGCGATTCTCACCACCGAGGAGGTTGAGGCGAAGAAGTCCCGCAACATGGCCATCGTGGTGAGCTGACCGGTGGCCCCAATGGAGACGGACCCATGAGAACAGCCGTTGGAATCGATCTTGGCACAACGAACTCCGCCATCGCGCGCCTCGACGCGCACGGAAAGCCCGTCATCATCCCGAACACCGAAAGCAGCCCTATCACGCCTTCGGTCATTTGCTTTGGCGGCGGGGAGATCCTTGTTGGTGACCCGGCGAAGGAGATGCAGGCTCTCGGGACTTGGCCTGTGGCCGCCTTCTTCAAGCGGCAGATGGGGGACCCGCTCTTTCTCTTCCACGCCGACGGGAGGGACTACACGGCGACCGACCTCTCCGCCGTCCTACTCCGAAAGCTGAAGGCGGACGCCGAGGCTCGCCTCAGCGAGCGAATCACCCACGCCGTCATCACGGTTCCCGCCTACTTCCGGGACGGCGAGCGAAGGGCCACCATTGCCGCCGGTGCTGCCGCAGATCTGGAGGTGCTCCAGGTCATCAACGAGCCCACGGCCGCCGCAGTGGCGTACGGCCTCTCCCGCGAGGGAGTTGGACGCCGTATTCTGGTCTACGACCTCGGTGGAGGGACCTTCGATGTCACCCTGCTCGAGCTCACCAAGAACGGGGTGAAGGTGCGCACGTCGGACGGGGACCACCAGCTTGGTGGGAAGGACTGGGACGACCGGATCATCGAGTTCCTCGCTGGCCGGTTCAAGGACGAGTTCGGGGCGGATCCCCTCGAGGACGCAGAGAGCCTGGCGGATCTCCTCATCCAGGCCGAGGACGCGAAGAAGAAGCTCACCTCATTTGACTCCACGACCATTGCGATCACGCACGACGGGTGTCGCGGTCGCTATCAGCTTGATCGGTCCAAGTTCGAGGAGGTGACGTCGGACCTGATGGAGCGCACGGTCTCCCTGACGACACGCGTCCTGGAGGACATGCGGCTACGGCCCAAGGACATCGACGGGGTCCTCCTCGTCGGAGGCTCGACCCGGATGCCCATGGTGCACCGCTTCATTGAGGATGCGTTTGGCCGCCCACCAATGGGCGGGGTGAACGTCGATGAGGTGGTCGCCTTGGGTGCGGCCGTCGTCGCGGCCGAGCAGATGGGGCACCAGAAGCGAGGTTCCTCTATCTTCGCGCTTCGTGGGCCGGTCAAGACAGTCGACGTGACCAACCACAGCCTCGGCATGATCGCGGTGAACGCCGACCACAGCGCGTACGTCAACAGCATCATCCTCCCGAAGAACCGAGAGATCCCGTGTGACGAGACCCGACCCTACCAGCACCGTACACGTGGCAGCGGCGAGAACCGGATCGAGGTTTTCATGACGCAGGGCGAGACCGACTCGCCTGCGGAGGTCGTCTACATCGGGAAGTACGTGGTGCACGGCATCCCGCACCATCAGTCCGGTATTGCCGTTATCGACGTTGCCTACCACTACGACCGCAGCGGCACGGTGAACGTCACGGCCCGCCCGAAGGCTTCCAAGAAGGACCTTCGCGTCACCGTAGAGGATCTGCCGCTCGACGTGCCCGACCGGTTTCTCGTTCCCCCGGAGCCTCTCAAGGTGGCGGTGCCCGAGCACGTCACGGCGTACCTCGCGTTCGATCTCTCAGGTTCGATGAGCGGAGACCCTCTGGCGGAGGCGAAGAAGGCGGCCCGTGGGTTCCTCAAGAACACGGACCTTCGCCACTGTTCTCTCGGCGTGATCGCATTCTCGGACACGGTGCGCACGAAGCTCAAGGCGACCCAGAACGCCAGGACGATTGAACGCGCCATCAACGACCTCGAGGCGTGCGAGACGGGCGTGTGCAACGAGGCACACCCGTTTGACGAAGTGTACTCGTTGCTGAAGGGCGTGAAGGGGCGGCGCTTCGCGGTCGCTTTGGCCGATGGCGTCTGGTCCAACCAGTCGCGCGCCATTGACCGCGCGAAGACCTGCCACAAGGCCGACATCGACGTCATCGCGATCGGGTTCGGTGGCGCTGACCGGGAGTTCCTCCGCAAGATCGCATCGAGCGACGAGGCGAGCTTCTTCACGCCCATGAGCGGGCTGGTCGAGACGTTCTCGACCATCGCTCAGGTGCTCACCGAGACCGGCGGCGGCGCGGCAGCGGCGCGCCGACAGGGCCGCGGAGGACGGCTGAGCTTCCTCTCGGGAATTCGGGGGGCGCTGAAGCGATGAGCAGGGGGGTCGCAGCGATGGTGCCGCTGCCTTCCGAGGCCGGCCGGCCATGAGTGACAACTACTACATCCTCCTAGGGCTCGACCCCGCCGTGGGTGACTGGACGGTCATCGAGGCGAAGATAAAGGACTGCCAGCGTCGCTGGTCCATGCAGAAGAACCAGGGCGCGCCGAAGGACAAGCGCAACGCCGAACGGCATCTCAAACTGATCCTGGACATGCAAGCGAAGCTCCGCGACCCGGCGGTACGTCGAGCGATCGCACGCGAAGCTGAGAAGGAGCTTAAGGACCTGAAGGCTGAATTGCTCTCCAAGCTCGAAGAGCTCATCGGTATGATCCACGAGACCAGTATCGATGCGGACGGCGTCAAGCTTCTCGTCCGGCAGGTGGGCGGGGAGATCACCGAGCCTGATGTGGTCGCCCGCCTGAAGGCGCGGGGGATTGTTGTCGCGGCTCGAGGCACGGCGAAGAGCCCGCCGAAGGCGCGACCCAAGCTCGATCGGACGATCGGGCAGAGCATTCGCGACAACCTCCGGCACGTGGGGCTGAAGAGCCTCTACGACCTCCTGGGTCTTGGCCCGCGCTCCTCGCCGAAGAGCCTCTATGATGCTGCCGACGAGGTTTACAAGGAGATTCGTCGGAAGGGACTCACGGATCCGGACTCGACGGCACGCCAGGAGCTGGCCGGCCATGCGAAGGCGGTCTTCAAAGACTCCACCGAGAAGGAACGCTACGACAACACATACGCCGCTGAGGCGATGGAGGATCTCAACAGCCACCTGGAGATCGCTGGTCGGGACTTGTTTCTCGACCAAGGCGAGATTGATCACCTCGTCCGGGAGGCCAGGAGCAAGGGTGTCAACCTGGACGTGGCGCTCGAGTACATCGAGGAGTATGCTCGGAACCGCAGGTGGGCGGTACAGCGGACGTCCGACCTCCCATCCGCGGAGCTCAAGCTGTGCGGGTTCTGCAATGCCATCGCGCGGACACCGAAGGACACGCGATGTCACAACTGCGGGCAGGAGTTGGTTCAGCCGTGCCCTCGGTGCAGCCAACCCACACCGACACAGGACGAGTGCTGTGCCTCATGCGGCTGCAGCACGGGCGATGCCCCGCTCGTACAGGGGCTACTCCGGGAGGGTCAGGAACACCTGGCGCAGGGTGATCTGTCCAAGGCCCAGTCTTGCTTCGATCGCGCTCTGCTCTACTGGGAGAACTGGCAGCCGGCTATTGAGGGCAAGCGGCGCGCCGACGCAGCACGAACCGCTCGAGAGTCTGCCCTTGAGGCGATCGATGTCCTGCTACGCCCCCGGAAGCTCGAAGAGGCCCAGAGCGCGCTGGACAGGTTTCGGCGCGAGTTCGGACCGTCAGGAACGGAGGAGCTCGGCAGGCGCATAGAGGCAGGCATCACTCGCGCTCGTGATGTGTACCGCGCAGCTGAGGCCCTTCGCGCTGCGGGGAAGGGCGAGGAGGCCGTAGACAAGTTCACCGAGGCGCTCGGCTACTGCGCCGACTTCCAGCCGGCACTTCGTGTGCTTGCGGCTTCTCCTCCGCCCGCCCCCTCTGGACTGAGGGTCACCATGGCGGGAGCTACTGCGCAACTCGCGTGGGCAGGCGTGATTGCGCGCGGTTCCGTCACCTATCGCGTTCAGCGTAAGGCATCAGGGGCGCCGACGGGTCCCGAGGACGGCACGACAGTCGTCGAGGTCCACGCATCGTCGTGTCACGACACATCGGTTCCGCTCGGGGCCCCTTGGTACTACTCGGTCTTCGCCGTTCGGGGGGGCGTGGCCTCGGCCGTCGCTGCCACGAGCGGGCCGCACCTGCGGGTCGCCGATCCAACCGAAATCATCGTGGATGCCGGGGACGGTCAGGTGTCCCTGCGGTGGAAGCGGCCCTCCGGGTGTGCGGCGGTAGAGGTGTGGCGGGAGAGCGGTGGCGCGCCAACGACACTGGGAAAGGGAACCCCCATCGTTGTGTCCGGCGATTCCGCCGTCGATCAGGGCCTGAAGAATGAGGCGACCTACGGCTACCTGATCGTGGCGTGCTTCACCGATCCCTCGGACGGCCGCGGGGTCGTGCGGGCGCCGGGTGTAGGCGTAGTGGCGATTCCCGTCGCGCCGCCTCCTGCCGTCGAAGACCTTCGGGCTCGGCGCGAGGACCGGGTGGTGACGCTTCAATGGACGTCGCCAGCACGTGGCGATGTGCAGATTCGCCAGACGCGCCAGGCGCCCACGTTCACTCCGGGGAGAATCGTGCCTCTGCCCACGGCAGACCAGTTCGGCACACCCGTGCCCGTGACCGGCCGCGGCACGACGCAGACGACGCTCGACGGCCAGGGCCGTGTGTTTTTCGTTCCGTTGTCGGTCGTGGCCCGGACGGCGGTTCTCGGTGCTCCGGTTGCCGTCACCACGCTTGATGATGTCGCCCACCTCGAAGCGCAGCGTCAGGGCGACACGATCCACCTGACATGGACCTGGCCGGCGGGCGCCGTCGAGGCGATCGTCGCTTGGCGCCATGAAAGCTACCCAGCAAGCCCCGACGATACGAGTGGCGGGCGTCGTGTCGTCCCGCGCAGCGAGTACGACAGGGGTGGCCTGTGGCCGCTCCGGAACGCCGCCCGCACTCGCCACTACTTCACGGTGTTCGTGCGCGACCCCAACGCGGATATCTACTCATCCGGCACGCATGTCGTCGAAGCCAGCGGACTCGAGGCTCAAGTTACCTACCGCGTCGTCACCCGCCGCAGTCTCTTCCGGAGAGCCATCCAGGAGGCGTGGGTCGCTCTTCGCACGAAGGACGATGTTCGAACTCTGCCTGCGCTGCAGGCGGTCCTTAAGGAAGGACTGCCTCCGATTCGCCCGGAGGACGGGCGCACCATTGCGAGCTTGGATCGACTGACGTTTCGGGACGGTGTCGCACGTATCGACTTACCCGCAAACGGCACGACGGGTTTTGTCAAACTCTTCTTCAAGGATGGGCGCCACGCACGGGAAATCCGCCTGCTGCCGGCTGCCAATGAACAGCTGAGGATTGGGTAGACCGATGATTGATGCATTCAAAGGACGACGCCGCGAGCTTTGCCCGTTCTGCTTCGAGTACTTCCTCCTGCGCGATACGCCGTTTCGGTGCACCAGCCCCATGTCACGTTGTGCGCCTGTCCCCGACCCGGTTCTGCAAAAGCACTGGGAAGACTCGCGACCAGTGGGCAAGATCCTCGCCGCTCTAGGCCGATTCGTGCGTGCGATTCGGTGCGCCGACTGTGGCCATGAGAGCCGCAAGCGCCTGTGTCCCGAATGCCACTCCGACTTGCCCCATACCACGGGCGACTACAAGAACTACATCTTCGCGGTGATCGGCGCCAAGGAGGCCGGGAAGAGCCACTACCTCGCGGTTCTTATCGACCAGCTCAAGAAGCGGATCGGTCCGAATATGAACATGCTTCTCGAGGCGATGAGCGACGACACCATCCACCGCTATCGAAGCGACTTCTACGACCCGGTCTTCAAGGACGGCCGGATCATCCTGGCCACGGTGTCCGCGCTTGCAGACAGGAGGGTGCAAAGGCCACTCGTCTACAGCCTGACACTATCGGGAAAGGGCATCTTTGGCGGCGACACGATCAAAGACGCCGTCGTGCTTGTGTTCTTCGATACCGCTGGCGAAGACTTGAACGACGAGGACGTCATGTCCACCGTCAACAAGTACATCTACCGGTCTGACGGTATCCTGCTGTTGATCGATCCCCTGCAGCTACCACAGGTCCGCGACCGCCTGGGTGGCGGGACAGCGCTACCGGGAATGAACACCGAGACCGCAGACATCATGACGCGTACGACACGGCTCGTTCAGAAGGGGCGGAACTTGAAGGCGACGGACCGAATCCCTATCCCGCTCGCAATCGCCTTTTCTAAGTTCGATGCCGTAAAGCCCCTCGTGGATGACCAGTTTCAACTAAATGCTACCGCTCGGCACGATGGCGGGTTTGACGCGCTCGACTTTCAGGCGATCAATAGCGAGATGATGGCGCTGCTGGACGACTGGGGTGGCCAGGATCTGGTGCATCAAGTCCGGACTCGCTATGCGAAGTACGGATTCTTCGGCCTCTCGGCGCTCGGATGCAACCCCCATGGGACGAAGCAGATCCCGCGGGTGCTTCCGCGACGAGTGGAGGATCCCTTCCTCTGGCTCCTTGCCGAGAATCGTCTGATCAGGACGGTGAAGGCGTGAAGGCTACGGCGCTTCAATTTTACTACACGTCCTGCAGGCGAGGGCTGTCTGGCTATGCTGGTTTCCAGACGCGGGCTGAAAGCGCGGGCATCCAGCTCGCTGAACGAAGGGAACTGGAGGGGAAGGCACTGTATCAGCCGCCCCGCGATCTCCCGACTGAGCCTGACGCCGACGTCATCGCGGGACAGTTTCCCACGGCATTCAAGTTCGTGTGCCTCTCCTCTGGGCGCACTGCGCTCATCCGCTCGACCTACGCTGGCCAGGACTACTCAGGTAGGTGGGGCAACTACTTTGCTCACGGCTTGGTGCTCGGTGAATCGCTGGGCAGCCGGTGGCCGATCGACGCATACGCATGGCCCGGGTGGGCCGGCCAGCTTGAAGACGGTGCGGAAGAATCGGATCCGGAGCCGCTTCCGGAAGTGCCGCTCAGCGAGATTACCGGGGGCACCGATTTCGCGTTCGAGGAACTTCAGACCTTCCTCGGCGAAGGGGACTCACGCCAGGATGTCTTGGCGCAGATGCTCAATGCCGTTTTTCGACGGGCCTCGGACTCGCGCAGCCTCGTCATTCGGGAGCAACTCGAGCTGGACGCTGTCTACTGGGTAGCATGCATCCAAAAGGCGTTTCCCCCGGGGTGTCAGCGTGAGTTGAATTGCTCGACCTTCCAGTTCGACCCCCGTACTTCTCTTGCGATCAATGCGACGATCGGGGAGACCGACTTCCTGTTCGATGAGGGCGAGCGGAAGTACCAGTTCTACGTGTTCGACTTCGTGACCGGTCAGCATAGCGAAGTGCCGAAGGAGCACGCAGAATACTCGAGCAAGGTGGCGGCATGGATGGCCACGGAGCCGAAACGACTCCGCGGCTTCCACGACTTCGCCGCTCTCTTTGAATACCGCGAGGTCGGCGGAGATCTGCTTCATCTTCTCCGCCTCTATCGCCTCGAGGGCGGCGAGCAGGTTACGCTGAGCACGCGAGACCTTCACGCCATCCTGGCGTTCGTGAACGCCCACGCTAGGCCTGCAGCATTCGCGCGTGTGTTGGAAGCCCTTGGAGATGTCACGCGCAGCATCGGGGCCAGCGCTCCGCTCCAGGATTGGTCGCTGGTCATCAGGTTCCTCGCCGATGGAGCGGCTTCGACCAAGGGCGCCGAACACAGGCGGCGCGCATGCCAGGCGTGGGTCGACGCGTTTGACCACTTCGTCATTACCAAGCAGCGGGCAGAAGCCGACATCGTGGCCCTCCGGGCAGAGGTCGAAGACAAGCTAGAGTCGAGCGCCAGCGCGGTGGCGCAGGCGCTCCTAGAGGACGCGCACCTTGACTGGATGTGGGAGCAAGCGGGCCTATTGCCCAGCAAGAGCCTCGTGGTCGTCATGACCGAGGTGGTTCGATCATGTCGTCAGCTCGGTCGGGAGCCTGTGTACGAGGCACAGGAGGTGCGAAGCCTGATCGAGGCGGTGCTAGTCCGCAGCCCCGGACTACCGCCAGATCTGCAGTGGGCGTTTGCTGAATTTAGGTCGCATGTGGAGGGTCTGTCGAGCCTTGTAGCGCATGTGCTTTCGGTGCAGGAAGAGCAGATTCGGGAAGGGGCAGTGCCCCGCGAGACATGGGGTGCCGCGTGTCGGGCCGTGGGCCACTCCCTCGCGGGGGTTCTTGGACACGCGGGCGAGGGCCTCCGATTCAAGATGGTGAACAGCCTCAGGCAGGATGAGCGCTTCGCCGACGTTCTCTTCGGAGAGTGGGAAGCGGCCATCAACAAGGCAACGAACAAAGTCGAGTCGCACGCCGACTACGAGCGGTGCGTCCTGTCAGACGACTCCCTGTACGCTCTGAAGATGCGCGACGAGATCTACGCCGCGCTGCTCAAGATCCTACCCGCAGAGCAACAGCGGCGCCAGGCCAGGGAGTGGGTGGAGTCGGCTCGAACTTGTCGTCTCTCCGATGAGATGGCAGGTAGGGTATTGGCCTTGGCGTCGCAGAATGTGAAGCTGACTCCCGACGATCCGGCATCAGAGCGCCTTGCTGGCCAGATCCTGCAGGAGCTGAACAAGCGCCGACTCCGTCTTAACCCAGACCGACTCGAGTTGAGGACGGCTGCGTGCCGGGCACTCACCGACCCAAGTGGAAACACCGGTTTGCGGGAGGTCGTCGGCAGGGCAGACGCAGCTTCATATGGCGAGTTCGTTGGCGTCGTACTCCCGCCGTTGCTGGCTGCTACTGACACGCCAGACGGCCATCGGAGGGTCTTGATGTCGATGGTCGTCGATGCGCACCTGCGCGCATTTTCAGAGGCCTATGCCGAGTTTCTGAGCACGCGTCCGAAGGAGCGTTTCGATCATGCCGATGTCGCCGCCCTCGTGTTCTGGCTACGGCTCGGCGAGTCGGACTCGGCGTGGTCCGCTCTCCAGCCCCTAAAGAAGTCGGCGATCGAAACGATGGCGATCCGTTTGGGCTCGATGCGCCATAAAGAGCGCTCAAAGGCAGCGGCCCATCTCGAGAAGCTTCCCGCGCTGCGGAAGCCCGTTCAGAGAAGGGCTCTGGGAGCCTTTCTCGACCGTGCAGATGAGCTGCGGCCATCCTGGCTTGATCGGCTCCTTGGACGGAGTAGAAGCTGAAGGAGGGGGAGTGCACCATGGCAAGTGACGACGTGGGAGTGGCCATCGGCGCGATTTTGCTGAGCGGCTTGATCATAGCCGCCAGCGTAATCGCTGTGATCATCGGACTCGGCGTGGGCTCGCTGGTGGGCGGCGGTGTCGGCTTCATCAACTACTGTAAGTCGTTCCGCGCGAACGTGCGACGTGAGCGTCCGGGGGTCTAATGAGCATATCCGCAACCAAAGATCCCGCATTCCGTAGTTACTTCTTCGGGAAGGGCTACAGAGATCTGTTGGCCACGATCGCAGAGAGTTGGCAGCGCAATCTGGACTCCGCTAAAGAGTTCTTCGACAAGGCACCCGGAAGCGATGACCCCGAGGAGATCTACCGGTCGTGTTTGTGGATCGCCGCCGGAGTCTCGACGCTCATCTTTGGAACGGTGCTCTTCGTCGCCGCCTCGGCGCTGCACGTCGTTCTTCTGTGCATGGTGTTCCTTCTGGTTTATGTCGGGTTCACGGGCCTTTGGCTTCTGGAGAGGTCCTATCTCGCAATTCGCTCGTTCTTCATGGCGTGTCCACACTGCCACGCACGGACGACGATTCCAGAGTACTTCTGCGACGGATGTGGAGCGATCCACGCTCGACTTCTCCCGAACAGCTACGGCATCGCATCGCACATATGTCAGTGCGGCAAGGAACTCCCGGCGACCTTCTTCCTGGACAGGGGGCGGCTTCAAGCCCGGTGTCCGCAGTGTCACGAGAATATCGCGCGCGAGCATGTGGAGTCTCGTCGCATCTTCGTTCCGATAATGGGTGGACCGTCGGCGGGGAAGTCCGCCTTCCTTTTCGGCGCCGTGAGACAACTCGTCGACCATGAGGCGGGCAGCCTTGGCTTTAGGGCGGAGTTCTTCGACAAGCGGAGTGAAGGTGCGTATCGCGGTGTCGTAGGGCTGCTTGAGTCCGGACGGCCTCCCGACAAGACGCGCGACCCCATCCCGCGCGCGTTTAACCTCGCGCTTCACAAGAACGGTCGTCTGGCCTTTCTCCTTTACCTGTACGACCCGGCCGGAGAGGCATACCAGGACGCCGACAAGCTGGCGGCCCACGGCTTTCACGACTACCTGAGCGGCATGATACTCGTGGTGGATCCCTTCGCCATTTTGGCCGTGCGCTCGCGATATGAGGGGGAACTCAAGCGCGAGTGTAGCTCGTTGAAACCGAGCGATCTCCCTATCGAAGATGCGGTCGACCGTCTCCTCCTGACTCTTGAGGCGGACTTCGGGCTGTCCAAACGGGGGCGCGTCAAGCAGCCACTAGCCATCGTGCTGAACAAGGTCGATGCCTTCGATCTCAACGACTTCATTGGGGAGGCCGCCGTGGACCGGGCGTTAGCTGCATGGACGGGAAGCCAGCCCCCAGATCGCGATGCCGTTCGAAACATGGTACTAAGGGAGCAGCTCGTGGACTGGGGAGAGCAGGCGTTCGTGAGCCGTATCGAGGGCCGTTTCGGCAACGTGCGGTACTTCTCGTGCTCGGCTCTGGGACGGATGCCAGATGGGAGCAGGACAGAGTTCACGGCGAGAGAGGTCCTCCCTCCGCTGCTCTGGATATTCGGCCAGGCGGACAGCGCGAGCTTCGCATCCAGCACGGCACGGACTGGTACATGAACGGCGGACTCCCAGACGGCACGGAGCTGGCTGTTCGTGGTCGTCGTAGGGCTCGTCGCCTTGATTCAGGACCCTGAAGCACGGGACGGACCGGAAGGATCCGCGGCGGCGATGCCTGCTGGAGTCGTGTTCATGCAGAGATAACAGCGGAAGAGCGGCCGGAATTCCCGCCCTGGTGAGATTTTCAGGCTAGGGAAGCCTTGCGATGTAGCGCAGCAAGGAGATCTTACCCGGCGCGCTTGGCTCCACAGCCAGCACGCGTTTGATCGCGTCGAGCGTGATCCTCTGAAAGCCTGGATAGTCGACCCGGTCGCTCCCGTGGGCGACCGAGTTGCGGATCTTGCGGAGCTCGACCCACTTGGACCTGAGGTCTCGAACTGGATCGGCGAACCGCGCGAGCGGAGCGAGCTCGGTGCTTCGGGGGCGTAGATGCGAACGGAGGCGCGACTCGCGGGCCGGACGAGGACTCTGCACGCCCTTTATGCTGCAAAGAAGATCGCCAAATGACTCACTTGCCCTCCACCCGCGAAGGAGCTTCGCCTTCAGCTCGCGCTCAACAACTGTCGCGAGCAGGTGCGCGCTCCGAGCGAGATCGTTGATGCCTGCGGAGTAGGCCATCTCGCTCTGAATTAAGTCGTCTTGCGAGTGGGGGTCCAGCGATGAGAAGTCATCCCCCATCAACGAGCGCCACTGCTCCCCAGCCTGCTTGCGCCGCCTCTCTCCCCACGCCCAGAGGTTCTCCTCTTCTCCCCTCCGTGCATGACGCTCGCGGAGGAGACTCTCAGCTCCACCATCAGTGGTACGCCCTCGGACACGCTCCAGCAAGCCGGCGAGCTCCGCCTGTTCCTGCTCTGAGCGGATGACCATCATAGCTTCATCGAGGAGTTCCTCTGCCAGGCTCTCCAGCGACCGCAGACGCTTCTCGCCCATTCGCCGCACATCTCCGCTACGCCGAAGCGGCTCGTACTTCTCGTATCGCTCGCCGACAGCCTCCTTAAGATAATGTAACGCCTCGCCGTGCAGCCCGACATGCTGGGTGATCCTTGCGAGGAGTTCATTCGCGACTGCCCGCTTCTCCCAATGTGAGTCGGTCGCGGAGGCTCGCGGACCCGCGAGATCCAGCACCCTCTTCGCATGACTCCAAGCGAGGCACACGGCCCCTCCTTCCTTGTCCCGCACGGCGAGCAGCATGTAGGCGCTCGCGATCGCTAGGTGCGCGTCAATCTCTCGGGAGGTCGAGATCGTGATCTCATCTGCACTGAGGATGCGAGTGAGCTCCCGGATCGACTGCCGTGGCTCAAGCAGCCTCGCGGCGTGGATCTCCGCCGCCAAAGCCCGGAGCGCCCCCCCGCTCTCCTGCGCGAGGCGCATCTCGTCGCCGTACTTCTCCTGCGCGATGCTCCGATCCCCCCGGAGTTCAGCGGCCCTCGCCGCGAGACCCCGGGCGTTCGCGAGTCGGCCCTCGTTGTCGAGGAGCTCAGCCAGCTCCTCGAAGCGTGCGTAGCAGTCATCGGCCGCTGCTCGTTGACCGAGCTCATCCAAGAAGGCTCCGTGGTTCCCGAGAAGACGACAACGCTCGTGGATGTAGGTCGGGAGCTTCGCCCGCGACAAGCCTTGGGCAAAGAGTTTGTGCGCCTCCAGGTACTCCCCTCGCCGACGCAACGTGGCGCAGAGATGGTTGGTAATGAGGAGATCCTGGCGCGTCCATCCCAGCTCGGTCGCGAGCTCAAGGGCTCGACGTAGGCTCTTCTCCGACGCTTCCAGGCTATCCAAGCGATACTCGCAGAGACCGACATAGCGATGCCCTAGCAGCTCCAGCTCGGGGATCGACGCCTCCTCTGCCGCGTCTCTGAGCGCCAGGTTGAACTCCAGCGCCTCCGCGTGCCCACCTTCGCAATACCGCTGTCGCGCCGTCACGAAGAGGTGCTGGAAGTCGACGCTTGCCTTCGACGCGCTCATCAACGAGATGATACCCACGAAGTCGCGAGGCTCGCTGTGTACTATTCTGGACCCGCGATGCGCGCAGGCGACAGCATCCGCTCTTCAGGCGACAATCCGCTCGCGTCTGCCCCAAAGCCTCAGACGCGGAGCGACACCATGAGCAAGATCCTGATCACCGGCTCCCACGGCCTCGTCGGCTCGGCCATGCGGCGCCTCCTGACAGGGGCGGGGCATGACGTGCGCTGTCTCGATCTCCGGGCACCGGCCACCGATGGGCGTGGCGATGTTCGCGACGCTGCATCGCTCCCAGCACAGCTCACCGGGTGCGAGGGGGTCATCCACCTCGCAGCAGTATCTCGGGTCATCTGGGGCGAACAGGACCCCGACCTCTGCCGCCAGACGAACATCGGCGGCCTCCGAAATATCATCCAGGCCGCGCTCGCCTCACCACGCCGACCTTGGCTGCTCTTCGCCAGCAGCCGCGAGGTCTACGGTGAGTCCGCGACGCTCCCTGTCCCAGAAGATGCCCCCCTGCGCCCCGTCAACGTCTACGGTGAGACCAAGATCGCGGGCGAACGGATGGTCGACGAGGCGCGCGCAGGAGGGCTGGTGACGGCCATCGTCCGACTGTCTAACGTCTACGGCAGCCTTGACGATCACGCGGACCGCGTTGTCCCGGCCTTCGCCCGGCAGGCCGTGGCAGGCGAACCCCTCCGGATCGACGGCTCGGACCACACCTTCGACTTCACCCACATCGACGACACCGCGCGTGGGATCGCCGCGGTCATCGATGCCTTCGGACGCGACGTCCGCGACCTACCGCCCATCCATCTCCTCACGGGGCGAGCGACGACCCTCGGTGAGCTCGCCCGCGCCGTAGTCGACCTTGCCGGGTCCACGAGCCCCCTGCGAGAGGCTCCGCCGCGCAGCTACGATGTAGCCCGCTTCTACGGCGACCCACGACGCGCGCATGAGCTGCTGGGATGGCAGGCGCAAGTGTCCCTGCGCGGCGGCCTCAGACGCCTCATCGCGGCGATCCGTGCGGCCAAGGCCAAGGCCAAGACAGACGGAGAGGCTTCGCTATGAGGATCGTCAAGGTCATCCACGGCTACCCGATGCGCTATAACGCCGGCTCTGAGGTCTACACGCAGACCCTGTGCCACGGCCTCATCGCCCGTGGGCATGAGGTCCATGTGTTCACGCGCGAGGAGAACTCCTTCGCCCCGGACTTCTCCCTTCGTCGTGAGGTCGACGAGGACGACCCGCGGATCCAGCTGCACACGATCAATGTCGCCCGCAGCCGCGACCGCTACCGGCAGGGGGCGGTCGACGCCCGCTTCGGTGCGCTCCTCGACGAGGTCTCGCCACACGTCGTCCATATCGGTCACCTGAACCACCTCTCGACCTCGCTCGTCGCCGAGGCGAGCCGCCGTGGGATTCCGGTCGCCTACACCCTCCACGACTACTGGGTGATGTGCCCACGCGGACAGCTCATGCAGATGAGCCCTGCGGACCCCGCGGACCTGTGGGCCGTCTGTGACGGTCAAGAGGACCGCAAGTGCGCCGAGCGCTGCTACTCCCGCTACTACTCGGGGGCTGACGATGAGCATCCCGAGGACCTCGCCTACTGGACAGGCTGGGTCGGTCGACGGATGCGTCACGTCCGCGAGATGGTCGAGCACGTCGACACCTTCATCGCCCCTGCGCGCTTCCTCCTCGAGCGCTACCGCGATGACTTCGGGCTCCCGGAGGCGAAGCTCCGCTACCTCGACTACGGCTTCGACCGCGGGCGCCTCTGCGGACGCGCGCGGACCAGCGGCGAGCCCTTCACCTTCGGCTACATCGGCACGCACATCCCCGCCAAGGGGATCCACGTGCTCCTTGAAGCCTTCGGACGCCTCCGAGGCGATGCTCGCCTGCGGATCTGGGGACGCCCTCGCGGCCAAGACACGGCGACACTGAAAGCCCTCGGCGCCGCGCTGCCGGGCGATGCCGGCGCGCGGATCGAGTGGCTCTCCGAGTATCGCAACCAGGACATCGTCCATGATGTTTTCAACAAAGCGGACGCGATCGTCGTTCCGTCGGTGTGGTTCGAGAATTCTCCGCTGGTGATCCACGAGGCTCAGCAAGCGCGCGTCCCGGTGATCACAGCGGATGCCGGCGGCATGGCGGAGTACGTCCATGACGGCGAGAATGGCCTCCTCTTCCGTCACCGCAACGCAGGCTCTCTGGCGAAGGCGATGCAGCGCCTCGCGGACGATCCAGCGCTCGCCCGTCGACTCGGCGCTCGCGGCTACCTTCACTCCGAGAGCGGCGACATCCCCTCGGTAGAAGAGCACGTCGAAGCCGTCGAAGCCGTCTACGAGGAACTCGTCCGCACCCGCGACAGCGCGCGCCTCTCCCAGAGCCCGGGGCCCTGGCGGATCACCTTCGACACCAACCCCGACACCTGCAACCTCCACTGCATCATGTGCGAGGAGCACTCTCCACACAGCCCGCTTCAGATCCGCCGAAAGACAGAAGCACAACCGCGGCGGCTGATGCCGATCGAGCTCATCGAGAGGGTCATCGCCGAGTGCGCCCCGCGGGGGCTACGTGAGGTGATCCCCTCGACCATGGGTGAGCCGCTGCTCTACGCGGACTTCGACCGGATCCTCGCGTTATGCCGTGAACACAGCGTCAAGCTCAACCTGACGACCAACGGTACTTTCCCCCGCAGGGGCGCGAGGGCCTGGGCCGAGGCGATCGTCCCGGTCACCTCGGACGTGAAGCTGTCGTGGAACGGGGCGACGGCCGAGACTCACGAGTCGATCATGCTCGGCGCACGCTGGGAGAAGATGCTCGCCAACGTCCGCGAGTTCATCGAGGTCCGAGACGCGCACGCCGACGCAGGCGGCAACCGCTGCCGCGTGACCTTCCAGCTCACCTTCCTCGAGAACAACGTCCACGAACTCGCCGACATTGTTCGCCTCGCGATCGAGCTCGGGGTCGATCGCGTCAAGGGGCACCACCTCTGGGCGCACTTCTCGGAGATCGAGGACCAGTCGATGCGCCGGAGCCGGGCCTCCATCGAGCGCTGGAACAAAGCCATTAGCGCTGCTCGATCCGTCGCCAGCTCGAACAAGCTCAGCAACGGCCAGACGATCCTCCTGGAGAACATCTTCCCCCTAGATCCCGACACGGCCCAGCTCGACCTCGCCCCGGGCGGCCGCTGCCCCTTCCTCGGGCAAGAGGCCTGGGTCAGCGCGCAGGGGCGCTTTGATCCCTGCTGTGCCCCCGACGCGCAACGACGGACCCTCGGCGAGTTCGGGGATCTCCATCGCTCGAACCTCCTCGATATCTGGGAGAGCGACACCTACCGCGATCTCGTCACCGGCTATCGCACCCGTGCTCTTTGTATGAGCTGCAACATGCGTAAGCCCGCGGAGGTCGAGCGATGAGCCGCTGGCGCGACGCCGTCGTCGCGATGGCGACAACTCACCACGAGATCGACGGTGCCCCGCTGTACATCGCCCGCTTTGACGAGGTCCTGAGCTTCCACGAGCCTGGGCTCGCGGCGGTCCGAAGAGGCTCCGAGGCCTGGCATATTGACGAGCGCGGTGAGCCGGCCTACGCCCGCAGATTTGCCCGCACCTTCGGCTACTACGAGGGCCTCGCCGCGGTGATCAGCGACACAGGCTGGGGCTTCATCGGGGCGGACGGCGAGACCGTCGGTCCGCAAAGCTTCGCGTGGTGCGGAAATTTTCAAGGCAGGCGCGCCACTATCCGCGACCACGAGGGCCGCTACTTCCACATCACTCGGACGCTCCAGCCCGCCTACGCAGCTCGATGGCGCTACGCGGGCGACTACCGCCACGGGATCGCGGTGGTCCAAGGCGACACCGGCCTTTCAACGCACATCGATCTCGACGGCGATGTCACGCACGGAGAGTGGTTTGAGGACCTCGACGTATTTCACAAGGGCTTCGCGCGGGCCCGCGATACGGACGGTTGGATGCACGTCGACACTAGCGGTGCGCCGATCTATCGTCGTCGCTTCGCCGCTGTGGAGCCCTTCTACAACGGCCAAGCCCGTGTTGAACGCATCGACGGTGGGCTTGAGGTCATCGACGAGTCCGGCTCGACTCTGGCCGAGCTGAGGCCACCTAGAACGGATTCCTTCGCTGAACTCTCTCGCCTCCTCGTCGGTCACTGGAGCACAGACACGATCGCCGCGGCGGTCGAGCTCCGTGTCATCGAGGCGCTCCCAGCCACGACAGCCGAGGTCGCCACACGCGCTTCGCTCGCGCTCGACAAGGCCCACCGCCTCCTCCGGGCGCTTGGTGAGCTGGGCCTTGTGGAGGAGAACGACGGCGAATGGGAGCTCCGGCCGCGTGGGAGGCCGCTCCGCGCGGACCACCGGAAGACGCTCGCTGGGGCCGCCCTCGAGTACGCCGGCCCCCTCCGGTCAGCGTGGCGACGACTGCCCGAGGCGCTACGCGCCGCGAAGTGGTCTCCCCCGGATCCCTTCGCTCAAGCCGCCTGTGATGCAACACGGCTCGAACGCGCCTCACGGATGCTCTCGAGCTACGCCTGCCACGACTATGCTCCCCTCATTGACCTCCTCCCGGTCAATCCCGGCATGCACGTCATCGACGCTGGCGGCGGCGATGGAGAGCTCGCCTCCGCACTGACATCACGACATCCAGGCCTCCATGTCTCTGTCCTCGAGCGCCCGGAGATCGCGAGGCGGGTCAACGCGCTGAGATCCACAGACGCAATCCGCGGGATCGCTGCCGATCTCTTCGCGCCCTGGCCTGTCCGAGGCGACGTAGTCCTCCTCTCACGCGTTCTTCATGACTGGGATGACGCCGCCGTGCTCGTCCTCTTGAAGAACGCCCGCGCTGCGCTCCGCCCCCAAGGCCAACTCGTGATCATCGAGCTATTGCTCGACGAGCGTAGCTTCAGCGGCAGTCTCTGCGACCTCCACCTCCTCGCGGTGACCGGCGGTCGTGAGCGTTCCTTGCGCGACTTCAGCCGTCTTCTCGTGGATGCCGGGTTCGACGCGCCGCAGCTCCACCCCGCTCCGTCGCTGCCACAGATACTCATCACCAACCCGAGCGGATGACCGTCACCCCAACGGACGACCACCTCGCAGCCCTCGCGACATCCTCTGCGGGTGAGCCGCGCTGCCTGCTCATTCGGCACGCAGAGCGTCCGCCGCTGACCCCAGGAAACCCCGGCATGGAGCTCGGCCTGACCCCCTCGGGTATCGAGGCATCCTTCGCCTACGGAGCCAGCCTCGGCAAGGCTCTTGTTAGCGTCCGTACGAGCCCGGTGCGGAGATGTCTCGAGACCGCCACGCATATCGGCCATGGATCCCGAGCGGGCGCTTCGATCCACCCCGACAACAAGCTCGGCGATCCCGGGGTGTACATCGAAGACCCCGCGATAGCGTGGAAGAACTGGCTTCTCCTGGGCCAGGAGAGAGTGCTCGACCATCTCGCAAACGACGGAGCCGCGCTCCCAGGCTTCGCTGACCCGGCACAGGCGACCGGCCTGCTTATCGAACACCTGCTCAGCCGGGCCGCGAGGATGACCGGCGTCCACCTTGCCATCACACACGACTCGTTGATGATTCCGCTCTTGGCCGCAGTATTTCGGCGTCCGCTCGCGGTTGACGAGCGTCCCAACTTCCTCGAGTCGATCGTTCTATCCAGCTCACAAGGAAGTCTCTTCGCCCGATACCGTGGGCGCATCCACGCCGCGGGACATCTCGTGAAGTAGGTCCCGAACTCCACAGTATCGCCGCCGGAAGGGTGCCGATCGCTCGGGCCTGGCGACGCTGTCAATGAACGAACGGTAGAGCGCCGGTCGAACGGCAACGGCCTCCGAAGTGCTACTGCTTGTTACTAAGCCAGCCTGATGAGGACTCCGAGCCGGTTTTTGACCACGCTCGTTGAGGGCATCCCCTGGCCGACCGCCCACGGACCCCTCATCGGGCGTGTTCTTTGCGGGCTCGCGT
>Ga0316189_10001091_pt1 | contig 26952 bp, 22 predicted proteins | sample LowCovwburrow_MG_FD_204930 | JGI IMG/M metagenome (GOLD analysis project Ga0316189, IMG submission 204930) | Coastal sediment microbial communities from Maine, United States - Lowes Cove worm burrow | ecosystem: Environmental > Aquatic > Marine > Coastal > Sediment | place: USA: Maine...
AAATCTAAAGATTTTTCAAAAATCTGTGAGAATCCGTGTAATCCGTGTCTAAATATTTTCGTACTGGATGTTGAATCAACACTATTTTAAACTAGAGCCAAAAAAATGTATAAAGCATATTTATAAAAGTATCTAACTTCATCCAAACACAGATTATAAAATATTTTTATTGGCTTTCAATTAGTTAAAAAATGAATGAAACTGCAAAAAAGGAAATCTAATACAATAATTGAATAAAGCCAAACTCGAAAATAATCTAAAGCTGTTAAAAAACTAAGTAAAATGCGAAATACCAAAAACGTAACTTTATCTTTGTATCACTTATTTAATAACGTTATTTTAGTCGGAAAATACTTGATTGTTTACCTGCAACTTCCCTTACACAAAACGTCAAACAAATACCATTTTAAAGCACCAAGCACTTAGCCAATGTATCCTCATAAATAGCTTCGTATTGTGGTACGATGTTATGCAAATCGTATTTTAAGGATGCTTTTCTGGCATTGTTTTTAAAGGTCTGCAATCTGCTTTCATCACTTAAAATATGTAAAGCGTTTTTAGTCATATCTTCAACATTACCTACATCACTTAAAAAACCAGAAACACCATGTATATTTACCTCGGGCAGACCTCCTGTATTACTAGAAATTACAGGCACTCCAGATGCCATTGCTTCAAGTGCTGCTAAACCAAAACTCTCGGTTTGTGATGGTAATAAAAACAAATCGCTAAAACATAGTATTTTATCTATTTCGTTGCTTTTTCCGAAGAAAATCACCTTGTCAGTAATCCCTAATTCTTGACATTGCCATTCTATTCTTTCACGCTCTGGTCCTTCTCCAACTAACATTAATTTTGCTGGCATTTCTTTTTGAATGTTATAAAAAATACGAACCACATCTTGTACACGTTTTACTTCCCGCAAATTACTAATATGGGTAATGATCTTTTCATCATCATTTGCCATAATAGCACGTTGACAATCGGTAAAACCGTGATTGTATTTGCTTAAATCGATAAAATTTGGCACTACGTTTATTTCATTATTAATATCGAATAAACGCAAGGTATCTTCTTTTAAGCTCTGTGATACTGCTGTTACAGCATCCGATTTATTAATACTAAACGTAACCGCTGGTTTATAAAACGGATGGCTACCAACAAGTGTAATATCGGTACCATGTAGAGTCGTTACTATGGGAACATAAATATTTTCTTCAATCAGCATTTTTTTTGCCATATATGCTGCATAAGCATGGGGAATGGCATAATGTACATGCAAAATTTCAAGTTTATGAAGCTTTACCATATCTACCAATTTGCTAGATAATGCCAGCTCATAAGGCTGATAATGAAATAAGGGGTATTCTGGCACATTAACCTCGTGATAATGCACATTATTACTCAACAACTCTAATCTAACGGGTTGATTATATGTAATAAAATGTATTTCGTGTCCACGTTTAGATAATTCTAAACCAAGCTCGGTAGCGACTACGCCACTACCTCCAAATGTTGGATAACAAACAATGCCTATTTTCATTTTTTAAGTTTTAAGTGCCTAAAGTTTTAAGTGTCTAAAGTTTTTTTCAACTTTAAATACTTTTAACTCTAAGTTCTTTATTCTTCTATCGCTTCGTAAATTAAGCGTTGTATTTCTGTTCTAATATTTTCTCTTAACAAGAGGTTTTTACCTGCTTTAGGATATGTTCTGTTAGCTAAAAATACATAAACAAGTTCTTCTTCTGGATCTGCCCAAGCATAGGTTCCTGTAAATCCTGAGTGCCCAAAGCTTGTCATAGATATACAACCGCATGTTGGCCCTTGTTCTCCTAATTGCGGCTTATCAAAACCTACACCTCTTCTATTATTATTTTCGCAATAATAGCAGGTATTAAACTTATTTATAGTTTCTGGTTTTAAATAGCGTTTACCACCATAAAACCCTTTTTGCAAGTACATTTGCATAATTTTTGCAACATCGTTTGCATTGCTAAAAACCCCAGCGTGACCACCAACTCCATTTTGCATGGCTGCACCCATATCGTGTACAAAACCATGTACTTTTTGATAACGGTAATAATCATCAACCTCGGTAGGAACAATTTTTTTACTGCTAATTTTATGATACGGATTATACAACGTATGGTTTGCTCCTAAAGACTCATAAAAATGATTTTGCACCAACTCATCCAACCTTTTGTCGTAATGCTTTTCAATAAATTTCTTTAAAATATAATATGGAAAATCACTGTAGCGATATCTTTGTCGTTCTAATAGCTCGGAATCTTTAATGATACTATTTATAGAATCTTTATAATCCTTACGTAAAAACAAATTTTTAGTAACTTCTATATTAAATTTTTTGCTTCGTTTGGCTCTATAATATGCTTTACTTGGACGTTTTGTAACCGAATCGAGTGTTTTATAATAAAAGGGCTCCCAAGGTCTTAATCTCGCATAATGCGAAAGCATTTGTTTTATTGTAATATCTTTTTTATTAGATTTTTTATATTCGGGTAAAATCCCTGAAAGCTTAGTGTTTAAAGACACAATACCTTGTTCTTCCAACTCCATAAGTAATGGTAATGTTGCTAATATTTTTGTTAGTGAAGCGACATCATAAACATCATCAAACGATACTTTTTCTTTTGTTTTATACGTATGCCTCCCAAAGTTTTTATTATAAATGACTTTACCACGTCTAGCCACCAAAAGTTGAATTCCAGGTGTCATTTTCATTTTTACGGCATGTTGCGCCACAGAATCGATTTTATTTAGCTTGTCAGAATTCATTCCAACACGCTCTGGTATAGTATATCCTAATCGCTTTATCGAAAAGCTACTAATGCCATCCCCTTGTTTAAAAAACTCACCTGTTGATACTGGCAACCTGCCTTTTGCTGCAATAGCTCCAAATATAAGTTGCGCCGATTTTTGTTGTGCTATCTCACTATTTTGATAACTCACAACAATGCTTTCAATGTTTTCAACTGTTTTTAAATCTAAAAGCGCATAAGGTTTTACAAATACATCTAAAATAACCCTATGTGTTCTCGCTATTTCGTGTAACCAAACTAATTCTTCATTGGTAAATTTATGACTTTTCCATGGGTTTTCGTTTGAGCGATGCAACCCGACCACAACCGTGTTATAAGGTTGTAATTTACTTATTAACCCGCCTAAATTATCATCTTTAACCTCATGAACTTTAGCATATTTCTTTAGTTCTTTAAAAAATTGTAAGCCACTATCATCTCCAAGTTTTACATAAGCAATAGCTTTAGTTTCTAAATGGCGAAGCGGCAATAAACCGTTTTTATTTTTTACAATGGTTAATGCATTTTCAATTAGGTCTTCATATAAAACATCATCTTCAATTCTGTTTAAATCTTCTTGTAAATTAGAAATGCGAATAGGTTTATAATTATTTAATCCTGCTTTATATTTAGCTTGGAGTATTTTTTTTACGGAATGCGCTAAACGCTCCTCGGTAATATCTCTGGTATTATAGGCTTCAACAATTTTAGAAATGCCCGTTGGAACATCTTCAGAAATCAATAAAACATCATTCCCTGCTTTAAATGCAGCCAAATCAATTTCTCCAGATTTATTAAAGTTTGAAGCGCCTTTCATATTTAAAGCATCAGTAAAAATAAGGCCTTTAAAACCTAAGCGTTCTTTTAAAATATCGGTAACGATATGTTTTGATAGCGACGAAGGATACCCCGAGCGTGCTTCTAAACTAGGAACATTTAAATGTGCTACCATAACACTAGACAGCCCTTTATTTATCAATTTTTTATATGGATACAACTCTATAGAATCGATACGTTTTTCGTTAAAACTAACTGTTGGTAAGGTTTTATGGGAGTCTTGATCGGTATCTCCATGTCCTGGAAAATGTTTTGCATTAGCTAAAACACCTGCGTTTTGCATACCTTCCATAAAAGCTAAAGCTTTGGCTGTAACATTATCTCTGTCTTCGCCAAAAGACCGATTTCCAATTATGGGATTTTTAGGATTGGTATTAATATCTGTAACTGGAGCAAAATTAAAATGAACCCCTAAACGTTTACAATGCTCGCCTATATGCTTTCCTGTTTGCTTTATAAGTTGGTTATCTTTTATCGCTCCTAGTGTCATATTCCACGGAAATGAATACGTAGAATCTAAACGCATGCCTAATCCCCATTCGGCATCCATACCAACTAAAAGTGGCACTTTAGAAGTTGCTTGTAACTCATTATTTAATTTAGCTTGTCTTACTGGACCACCGAGAGAATAAATAACGCCGCCTAATTTATAATCTTGAATTAGTTTTATATTGGCATTTTTAGTTTTTTTATCTTGATTAGAAAAGATCATAATCATAAATAACTGCCCCACTTTTTCTTTTAGTGTTAAGGAATTATATACACTATCAACCCATTTTTGTTGTGCTTCGACATTAGTATGCAATAAAGGATTTGTAGTCATTTGACCAAATGCCGAAAGCATTGTAAAAAAAGAAACTATTACGAGTAATGTATGGCGCATAAAAAGGATTCAATTAAATATTATAACATCAAAATATATTAACAACAGAAATAACTATGCCAAAATAGTACTTTTAAAAAGAAGATGAAAAGACTTTAAGACAGAATTATAATAAGATTATAAACAGCGTTAGAAGATAATCAAGACACCTAAACTACTCTATTAAATCTATATGCCTGTCGTGATAACCTAACAAATACAACACACCATCAAGACCTATACTAGATATGGCACTTTGCGCATTATCTTTTACTTTTGGTTTAGCATGAAAAGCAATTCCTAAACCTGCAAGATTAAGCATTTGCAAATCGTTTGCGCCATCGCCAACGGCAATGGTTTGACTAATATCTATCCCTTCTTTTCGTGCTATTTCTTTAAGATATTCTGCTTTTTTATTACCGTCAACAATATCACCAAGATAACCCCCTGTTAAAACACCATCTTTAATTTCTAATTGATTGGCATATACATAATCTATACCCAACTCTTTTTGCAAATAATGTCCAAAATATGAAAACCCTCCAGAAAGAATAGCCGTTTTAAATCCGTAGCTTTTAAGGGTATCAATAAGTCGTCTTGCGCCTTTAGTTATTGGTAAATTTACCGCAACATTGTGTAATACATCTTCACGCAAGCCTTTTAAGAGCTTCATACGCTGTTTAAAACTTTCGTTAAAGTCTATTTCGCCTTGCATTGCAGACTCTGTAATCGCCTTTACTTGTTTGCCAACTCCTGCTAATTCTGCTAATTCATCGATAACTTCGGTTTGAATTAGTGTAGAATCCATATCAAAACAAACCAAACGCCTGTTTCGTCTATAAATGTTATCTTCTTGAAATGCAATATCGACATCTAAATCGTGTGATATTTGCATAAACTTTTCGGTGAATTCTGTTTTATTATCTATTTTTCCTCTAATCGATAATTGTATAGAAGCTCTAGGGTATTCTTCTTCTTTAACAAGTGATAAACGACCTGTAAGCCTTTTTATAGAATCTATATTCAAGTTTTTTTCTGAAATAACTTTAGTGACTTCAGAAATTTGTTCGGCAGCCAATTTTTCTCCTAAAATGGTAACAATATATCTGTCTTTACCTTGAAGATTCACCCATTTTTCATAATCTTCGAGTGATATAGGTTTAAACTTAGCTTTAATACCAAGCTCGTAAGCTTTAAAAAGTAAATCTTTTAAAACTGGTGCAGATTTTTTGCCAGATTCAATTACAAACATGATACCTAAAGATAGTGTATCGTGAATGTTTGCTTGCCCAATATCTAATACTTTAGCACCATATTTTGCTAAAACATCTGTTAAACTTGAAGTTAATCCTGGTTTGTCTTGTCCCGAAATACTTAATAAGAAAATCTCGTTAGTCATAATTTAATTTTACCTTGAAAGAGGTAAAAATCATTATTCTATTTGAGAAATAAAAGTTTTTTTTAACTATAATACGCAATAATCTTGTTTTTTAATAATCAGCTAATCAAATCATGAAGAAACAGACAAAATGATAATTAAGAAATTTTATTTTTACTCATAAGCCTTTTTAAAAGCAATAATACTTTTATTATTGTTATAGTACATCAAAAGTATAGAGTTCTTAACCTCGTAGTTTTCTATCAAATTAAGGTTAAATAATATTAGTCCAATCTGGTTGATTAATGAATGTTGTTATAACTGGCCCGATTGATATTTCACCCTGCTTTTGAATTAAATATTCTCCACTATACGTATTGGAAACTGCAATGCCAGAAAACGTTCCTTTGCCATGGTTATCTAGTGCTTCGAAATTTATAGTAATGTCTCCATTATTAACATCTAACCAAGTATTTTGGTCCGATTTTGTTATCTTTTTACCATTTTCCACACAAAAAATTACTTTCCAATTACCAACTAAATCGTAAGAAACATTGTCATCATCCTTTGAACAGCTATACATGAACAAAAAAGTAAAAGTTAAAAGGATTATTTTGCTGAACGTACAATGAGTTTTCATGATATCATTTTTGTTTGTATATAGAGGATGTGTTTGTTGTATTTTGGTTGCGTGGATAGCAAGTTTTTTTACATACTACAACTTAAAAATGAATTGAAAAACATTAAAATACGACCTATTTTACAAAACGACTATGCCAGCTTTCGCTTGCTGGAACTTCCCAATTCTCTTTAAATTCTGCAATATTATTAACCAAATTATTAAATACTATGGTGTTTTTAGATATAGCTTTATCTTTTGCCATTTTTCTAAAATCGGTAAGTGTTTTGTAAGCCACATACTCTCCTTGTTTGTAAGAGACATTCATTTTATCCATTAAATCGACGTTGTATTCTTTTTCTAATTGCTGTATAAAATGTACTGAAGCATCAATAGAACAACCTGTTGCTTTGTTTAAATCTTGGTTTAAACCAATGACTATAAAACGTTTGTATTTTATGGTGTACCCAGCTTGTAAATCGCTTCCGTGTGCCGTCCAATTTTCAATAAAAACATTAAGTTTAGATTGAATTTCTTCAAGTTCTTGTTCGGCAAACGACCGATTGGCTTGGTAAATCCAAACTCTTGATTCTTCTGGTAATATATTAAAATCTACTAGCATTTATTTACTTAGGAATTATATGATGCTTCGACTGCGCTCAGCATGACACTATTATTTTGTTTGTGTTTTTTTCGAATGTAATACTCATGATATGTCTTTAATCTTTAATAGTTTTACACCTAAAAAAGTAAGCCATACTGCCTCCGAAAAACATAAAATAGAATAAAAATTGAAATAAAGAGAAAGGTTCTTCATCAAAATAATCGAATATAGCCATACCACTAGAAAAAACTAGTTCGTTAAAATACCTGTTTTCAATATATCTTTAAAAGGTCTTATCTCTCTTTTCATAATCATAAATCTTGAGCGTTTGCAATAAGCTCTGCAACATCCATTATCTGAACATCACTTTCTTTTTCTTTGGCTTTTACACCATCTGTCATCATGGTGTTACAAAACGGGCAACCTGTTGCAATTATTTCTGGTTTTACATCTAAGGCTTGTTCGGTACGCTCTACATTAACGTCTTTATTGCCTTGTTCTGGTTCTTTAAACATTTGTGCTCCTCCTGCGCCACAACATAAACCATTACGTCGGCAGTTTTTCATTTCAACTAATTCAGCTTCTAATTTCTGAATGAGTTCTCGTGGAGCCTCATAAACATTATTGGCGCGACCTAAATAACATGGGTCGTGAAATGTAATGCGTTTTCCTTTGTATTTTCCGCCTTCTACGGTTAATCGACCTTCGTCAAGTAAGGTTTTAAGAAACTGTGTATGGTGCATCACCTCGTAATTACCACCTAATTCTGGGTATTCATTTTTTATGGTATTAAAGCAATGCGGACAAGCGGTTACTATTTTTTTTACTTCGTAGGCATTTAGTACTTCTATATTGGTTACCGCTTGCATTTGAAATAAAAATTCGTTTCCTGCACGTTTTGCAGGGTCGCCAGTGCAACTTTCTTCGGTGCCTAATACAGCAAATTCTACATTGGCCTTGTTTAAAAGTTTTACAAAAGCTTTTGTTATTTTTTTTGCTCTATCATCAAAACTACCTGCGCAGCCTACCCAAAATAAGACTTCGGGTTGTTTCCCTTGAGCCATAAATTCTGCCATTGTTGGTACTTTAAGTAATTCGCTCATTTGGTTTTTAGTTTAATACCTACAAGGTTTTTAAAACATTGCAGGATGTGTGTTGGGTTTTGCGTTAAGGATTGAGGCATTTGTTGGAGCTCCTCTCCCGATAGTTATCGGGAGAGAGCGACTGCCGAAAGCCTGACCCTTTTGGGTAACGCGCAAATTATTTTTTTATTCGTTTTTCCAGTTTAATCTGTCCATTTGATTGTATGGCCATGGTGCACCATTGTTTTCAATATTAGTCATCATATTATTGAGTTCGACTGGTGCGGCCGATTGCTCCATAACCAAATAGCGACGCATTTCTAAAATAATTGATAATGGGTCGATACTTACCGGACAAGCTTCAGTACAGGCATTACATGAGGTACACGCCCAAAGCTCTTGTTTGGTAATATAATCGTCAAGTAATTGTTTTCCGTCGTCTTTAAATGCGCCTTTATTAGCATCTATATTTTTTCCTACTTCTTCTAAACGGTCGCGGGTATCCATCATGATTTTTCGAGGTGACAGTTTTTTACCAGTTTGATTTGCAGGACATTCGCTAGTACAGCGTCCACATTCTGTACAGGTATAGGCATTTAATAGTTGTACCCAACTTAAGTCTTGCACATCGCTTGCTCCAAATTTTGCAGGTATTTCGCCGTCGTCTTCGGGTGCAGCATAAGGGTCGGCATCTGGATCCATCATCATTTTTACTTCTTTGGTAACAGCTTCAAGATTATTGAATTGCCCTTTTGGAGTTAGTTTTCCGTAATAAGTGTTCGGAAATGCCAATAAAATATGTAAGTGTTTAGAAAAATATAAGTAATTTAAAAATACGAGAATACCAACAATATGCAACCACCATGCGCCTCTTTCTATAAAATGTATGGTGCCTTCTGCTAAATCGTTAAACCAAGGTGCGATAAATTGACTAATTATGTTGCCTGAATTTAATTCTTGAAAATGAACATCGGTAGCATTCATAACTAAAAACAGCATCATTAACACCATTTCGAAATACAGAATAAAATTACCATCGTTTTTTGGCCAACGTGTCATTTCGCTTTTCCAGAAACGGGCTAGCTTTATAATGTTTCTACGAATCCAAAAGATAATAACCGATATAAACACTAAAATAGCTAGAACTTCGAATGCTCCTATTAAAAAACCATAAACCGATGCTGGCAAAAGACTTAAGCCAATTCTGTGTGTTCCAAATAGACCATCGATAATAATTTCTAATACTTCAATATTGATAATTATAAAGCCTACATAAACGACAGCGTGTAAAAAACCCGCAATAGGGCGGCGTACCATTTTACTTTGTCCTAGCGCAATCATCGCCATGTTTTTCCAGCGCTGCGCTTTGTTACCGCTAACATTGACATCTTGACCGAGTTTAATATTACGAATTAATTTTTTTACGTTTTTCGCAAAATAACCTATACCAATTATAAGTATGATTGCAAAAAGTATATTAGGCAAGTATTCCATTATTTCTAGTTGGTTTCGGCTTCCGTATAAGGAATTTCCTTTCTTGAAAGAATTCTAAAATAACGCTTTGGATGTAATTTTATGTCCCTTAAAAGAGCTTCTAGCTCTTCTGTGGCGCCTTCCATATTTTTATACAAACCGTCATCTTTAAGTAATTTTCCTAAGGAGCCTTTACCATTATCTATTGAAGTTAAAAGTTTGTTTAAATTATTTAGTGTTTTGCTTAAAGACTCTACGGTAGCTCCAACATTTGCATCTTTTAACTGAGTTACCAATAAAGACAAATCATTACTAGTTGTTTTAAAACGCTCAAGAATGACTGTAATATTATTATCATTTTTAGCTATAATATTATTTAAGGAATTTGATGTGTTTTTAAATGATTTTAAGGTTTCGTTTAATTCTTTTAGAGTGCTTTTAAGCCCGTTTTCTGAATCATCTGTAACAAATCTATTTAAGCTTGTCATGAGTGTGTCTGTAGATCTTAAAGTAGAATTTAACTCGCTACTTAAACCAGAAAAATTCTTTGAAAGACTGGCTACAAGTCCTTCTTCGACTTCAGATTTTATAAAATCACCAGATTTTGCCATTTCGCCATCTTCTGCTAATATTATAGCTATCGCATTACCTCCCATTAGTCCTGCTTCGTACATTCTTACAACACTATTCTTTGGGATTTTCAACTCACCATTTACAAAAAAAGCAATTTTAGTTTTGCCTGTTTTATAATCGTAACTTATATCTTTTATTTTACCAACTGAATTTCCCTTAACAGTAACTAATGAAGACGTAGTTAGTGCATTGTAATCGAATTCTGTGTAATAAACATGACTATCTTCAAATAAATTTTGACCTTTTAAATAATTGAATCCAAAAATAAAAAGGAGAATTCCTGCGATAACTAATATGGCTGTTTTAACTTCTTTTGATATCTTCAAAATAAATATGTTTAGTTAAACAAATTTAAGATAAATTTGAAAAGAATGAATCTAATTCGCAGTTGTTTTTAAAGCTTCGGCTAAAGATATTTTTTTACCGTCTTTAAATGCTACAATATAACCTGTTTTAAAACCAGCTGTTTTGGCTTCTTCTTCTAGTTTTCTTACGGCATTATAATTTGAAGTTTTTCCGTAAAAATATTTGTATAAATTATTTTCTTTGGTTCTAGAAACACTATCTAACCCTTTAAAATTATAAGGCTTAGTTTCTAAAGGTTTAGAGCTTGCTGCGATTTGAACTTTAAAAATAACATTGGCATCAACGTCTTCAGGTTGCTCTATGGCTTCTGGAGTAGCATCCTCACCTGTATAGTCTTGGTTGCTAACATTTAGGTACAACGCTTTTTTATACTCTAAAATAGCATCTTTAATAGCTAAAGCCATTTCTTTTTGTCCGTTTTTTGAATTTAGATAAGCACCTTCTTTTTTATTTGTTAAAAATCCAAGTTCAACCAATACACTAGGCATAACGGTTTGATGCAATACAATAAAACCAGCTTGTTTTACTTTTCTGTTTTTTCTTTTTAATCTATTAGAAAAATTATTTTGAATTAAGCCCGCCAATTGTATACTTTGATCTAAATATTCTTCTTGCCCTAGCAAAATACTAATAACAGATTCTGGCGAATTAGGGTCGAAACCGTCATAGTTTTTTACGTGATCTTTTTCATAAAAAATTGCTGAATTCTCTTTTTTAGCAACTTCAAAATTGGTTTGGTTTCTATGTGTTCCTAAAACAAAGGTGCCAGCACCATAGGCTTGAGAAGTATGTGAATCGCAATGTACCGAAACAAACAAATCTGCATTTGCTTTATTGGCTATTTTTCCTCTAACAAATAAATCAATAAGTACATCTGTTTTACGTGTATAAATCACTTTTATAGAAGGATCTTTCTCAAGCTCTTTTCCAATAGCTAAAACCACCTTTAAAGCTATATTTTTTTCTTTATAGCCATTGCCTAAATTCCCAGGATCTCGTCCGCCATGACCCGCATCTAAAACCACAATAAACTTATTGTTGGTTTGATTATTATCAACATTTATAAAAGATGAAAATGTTAATACTATTATAAAAGATACGAAAACTAATAATTTGGACGTTTGCATAAGTGTTTTTAACGGGTAAAAATTCGGTTTATTACTCAATTGTATTGAGTGAATATTTAATTTTAAACTTTTCCGTTGAATAATAAATTATCACAGAAAAATATATGTAATTTTGGCAATTCAAAAACCGAGCCATACTTTTACAAAAATACATTTAAAAGCGTTGCATACAAACAACTTTAAAATACTTTTTGCATTAAGTTTTACAGTGTTTATTAACACGTTTAGCTTCGCTCAAGATATTCCTAAAAAGCAGAAAAGCATCAAACCTACTGAAAAAGACAGTTTGGTTGTTAATACTAAAGACCTTCTAAAAACTGAAACCCCTACAGATAAAGAACAAGACTCTACCCTAACAGATTCAATTAAACCAAAAAAAGAATTATTAGAGCATATTGTAACGTATAAAGCGACCGATTACATATCAACTAAAGCAAAAGAAGGCAAAATATATCTGTATAACGAAGCCGAAATTGATTATGGAGACATCAATATTAAAGCGGGTCATATTATTCTTGACAATAATAAAAACACTATTTATGCCAGAGGCATAAAAGATTCTATTGGAGAATACTCTCAAGCTCCCATATTTACACAAGGTGCTAGTGTGGTAGAACCCGATTCTATTATTTTTAATACTAAATCTGAAAAAGCGCTTATTTTCAATTCTAAAACCGAACAATCTGGTGGTACCGTTATCGCTCAAATAACCAAAAAGGAAAACGACTCGGTATATTTTATACACAGAGGAAAATACACCACTGCTGAAAATCTAGACGACCCCGAATATTACATCTTATTAAGAAAAGCTAAAATAGTTCCTGGTAAAAAAATTGTAACGGGCTTAGCAAACCTTTTTATTTACGATGTGCCAACTCCTATTGGTGTGCCTTTTGCCTTTTTCCCGCAAAGCGAAAAACATACCTCTGGTGTTTTAATCCCTAGTTTTGGAGAGCAAAACAATCGTGGCTATTTTTTACAAAATGGGGGGTATTATTTTGCTATAAACGATTACGTAGACTTAGCTGTTTTAGGCGATTATTATACTAACGGAAGTTACGGATTACGTTTAGAAAACACCTATGCTAAACGGTACAAATTTAGAGGGAATGTTGGATTTCGATACGAAAATTTGATCACTAGCGAACGTGGTTTTCCAGATTACGGAAAATCTACAGTTTACAATTTGCGCTGGTCGCACAGTCAAGATAGTAAGGCAAGCCCTAGTTCTCGTTTTTCTGCATCGGTAAACCTTGGTAGTAGCACATATTACAGAACATCGATTAACCAAATTAATACAGGAGCTTTTTTAAATAATACCTTATCATCTTCGGTATCCTATTCTAAAACTTTTGAAGGCGAACCATCTGTAAACTATAGCGTTACCGCAACACACTCTCAAAACACAAACACCGAGCAGATCAATATGACGCTTCCAACATTTCAAGGAAATGTAAGTCGAATTTTTCCTTTTGCACCTAAAAATGGCTCAAAAAAAGGCATCATTCAAAATATAAACTTTCAATATAGTGTAAGAGGCGAAAATAGAATTCAAACTACCGATTCGCTTTTCTTTAAAAAAGAAATGTTTGACGATGCAAAAGCAGGGTTCCAACACTCCATACCTTTAAGTACAAACTTTAAAGTATTTAAACACTTTAGCTTAAGTGCATCTACTAATTTTAATGAAACATGGACTTTTAAAACCATTGATAAGTTTTACGATAATTTGAATGATGAAATTATAACTGAAACGGTAAACGGTTTTGATGCGTTTAGAACTTATAATTTTAGTACCAGTTTAGGAACCACTATTTATGGTATGTTTAACTTTAAAAAAGACGGAGAAAACCCTAAAATACATGCTATTCGGCATGTTATTCGCCCGTCTATTAGTTATAATATTAATCCCGCTTTTGATAAGTATTATGAAACCGCCGAAGTTATTAATGCCGATGGACTCACGCAAGCCGACATAGATATTCTTCAAAACGACCCAAGTTTACAATATTCTAGGTTTGAGGATGGGCTTTTTGGAGTTCCTGGCAAAAACTTCTCAAGCTCAATGGGTATATCTGTTGCCAATAATTTTGAAGCTAAAGTACGCGATAAAGACAGTACAGCTACCGAGCCTAAAAAAATTATTCTGCTTAATAACCTTAACTTTTCAACATCATATAATTTTGCTGGAGATTCGTTACAATGGAGCCCTGTAAGAATGAGTGGTGGTACTCAACTATTCGATAACAAATTAAGCTTAAATTTTGGCGCAACTTTAGACCCGTATGCGCTAGATAATAATAATAACCGAATTGATAAATTTAATATTGATAACGGTGGAAGTCTTTTTAGATTAACAAGTGCTAACCTAACCGCAAGTTATTCGCTTTCTGGTGGTAAAGGAGACGACAAAAAAGATAACAACAGAGATAATGGTCGTGCCATACAAGAAAACTTAAATAGTGGCGGTCGTGATGATGATTTATTTGGGGTTTCTGAAGATTTTTCTAGATTTAATGAAGACGATGGTAATAATAAAGACGAAGAACATAGCGAATTTTATCGCTTTAAAATACCTTGGAATTTACGTTTAGCCTATGCGGTTAATTACTCTAATTCGAGGCGACAAAGTGAAATATCTTCACACTCGCTCATGTTTTCTGGCGATATAGATTTATCTCCCAAATGGTCTGTTGGCGCCTCTTCTGGTTACGATTTAAAGGACCAAGGTTTTACCTATACTCAATTGCGATTTGAACGCGATTTATTAAGTTGGAAAATGAACTTTAGCTGGGTACCTTTTAGCGCTAGAAGCTCATGGAATTTCTTTATTGGTATAAAATCTAGTATTTTAAAAGATCTTAAATACGAGAAACGTAGACAACCCGACCAAAGACTATAATTGTTAAAACAAAATGAAAAAAATCATAACTACATCAAACGCACCAGCTCCTATTGGTCCATATAACCAAGCGGTATTAAGTGGAAACACCCTTTATACCTCTGGACAAATTGCATTTAATCCAGAAACTGGTGAGCTAGTTTTAGGTGACATTGAAACCGAAACCAAACAAGTTATGGAAAACATGAAAGCTGTTCTTAAAGCTGCTAACATGACTTTTAATAATGTTATAAAATCCTCAATATTTATTAGTGATATGAATAATTTTGGACAAATAAACGCCGTATATGGCAGCTATTTTGACGATGAAAATGCACCAGCACGCGAAACTGTAGAAGTAGCAAGATTACCAAAAGATGTAAATGTAGAAATTAGTATGATTGCTGTAAAATAATTTTTTTTAAGCGATTAATTTATAGCATTACAACGTTTAACCTACACTTAAATGTATCTTAATATACTCGGTTGGAGAATAGTTTGTTGCTTTTTTAAATTGTCTATTAAAGTTAGAAATATTATTAAAACCAGATTCAAAGCATATTTCTGAAATATTATATTTTTCTTCCATCAACAATTTACAAGCATAACCAACACGAACTTCGTTTAAATATTCGCTAAAAGTTTTTCTATTTACTCGTTTAAAAACTCTACTAAATGCTGTAGGATTCATACAGGCAATATTTGCAACATCTTCTAAAGTTATACGGTCTTTAAAGTTTTTAATAATATATTCATAAACTTCAACTAAATTTGTTCTTCCTGTTTTTTTAAATGATTTTACAAACCCCATGCTCGATAACAACTTGTATTCTTTATGAGTTGCTAGTGTATTTAAGATTTTAAGAAAGGAAATGGTTTTATCAAATCCTTTTAACTTATCTAATTTTTTAATTCTTTTAATAATTAAATTCAAATCTCCGGCAAACCTTATCCCATTTTGTGCATTCTCTAATAATCTATTAATAGCTTTCATTTCTGGCATACAGAAAAACGTTTCTCCAGCAAAATCTTCTTTAAAATGAATTGCTATGGCTTGTGCTTCTAGCTTAGATTTTTCTTCAAAGTATTCTTTATCATTTAACCACATATGTGGTAAATTTTTACCAATTAAAACTATTTCACCAACATTAAACTTCTCAATATTATCACCAATAAATTTAGTTCCCGAACTTTTTAATATAGTAACGAGTTCAAATTCTGAGTGATAATGCCAAATCTTTAAAAAATTAGGATATCTATTATTTTTTACTGAAAAAGTAGTATCACTTAATTTATTTCTTCTATCTAATAAATGTAATTTCAATACGGAAATAAGATTAGTTCAACAAATACATAAAATTTGATATAAAATTATAAAAATAGTGAATTACAGCAAAAAAAGTATCATCAAGATGATTAATTGTTTTTATACATTGAAATTGAACAAATAATATGAAATGGATTGTTTGCTTAAATTTAATCTTGCATTAAAAACACACTTAAACTTAATGCTCCTTGAGCGCCTATTACTAAAGACTGCTCGATATCTGCTGTTTTTGATGGTCCAGAAAGAAGCACTCCAAAATCGTTATCTTTTCCTTTTAAAAGCTCGTAACCTTGATGTAAATAAGGCACAATATCGCTGTGTTTAATAACTAATATTAAATGCTTAGTAATAAATGGCAAAACACGAACTAGCAACTGTTTATCACTTATCCAAATTGCGCCATTTTCGGCAACACCAAAGGTTCCTTTTAAAATAAGCACATCTAAATCGACTAAATCGTGAGGTTTCTTTAAGGTGTTTAAATCAATGGTATTAAAAGCTTCAGTACCTTCTAAAACTGAAAAATTTAATGCTGTACTAGGGTATAAAGACTTTACTTGATTAATAACATCCTGATTTGAAGAAGATTCAAAAACATTCCCACCAACAATTTCCACTTTCTTTTTAAATTCAGAGATATGATCAATATCTTCATAAAAAACAGTTTCATCGATTATTGGTAAATCAAGAAGGTCTGGTTTATTCGCTTTTATTTTTAATAAAATTTCGAACCTACTGCTCATCTTTTTTTCTTTTTTTATACCAATCATCAAAACTTTCTTTTGGCCCATCAGGTAAATCACGCTCTTTACCCCAGATATTGGGCTTAGAATTAATAATAGATTTAGGTATATGTCGCAATGACCATCTAGCTATTTTGCCAACTTTTTTAAAATGATTAGGTTTAGAAAATGTATTACCCATCATTTTCATTGATATCTTTTTCACTATTGGTTGTGGTACCTCTTTAGTGATAATTTGACGCCATTTGTATAGTTGCTTATGAATGTCAATCTTTACTGGACATACATCGCTACAAGAACCACATAAAGTAGATGCAAATGGCAAACTACTATGTTTTTTTAAATCTTTTCCTGGTGATAAAATGGACCCAATCGGTCCAGGAATTGTGGCATTATAACTATGCCCGCCACTGCGTCTGTAAATAGGACAAGTATTCATACAAGCACCGCATCGAATACACTGTAACGAAGCTCTAAAATCTGGTCTTCCTAATTGCACAGACCTCCCGTTATCTACCAAAACGATATGCATTTTTTGCTCCTTTCTTGGACGTTTAAAATGAGACGAATAGGTTGTAATAGGTTGTCCTGTTGCACTACGCGCCAATAATCGTAAAAAAACACTTAAATGTTCTTGTTTAGGAATCAATTTTTCAACGCCCATACAAGCAATATGAATTGGTGCTAAATGCGCACCCATATCTGCATTGCCTTCGTTAGTACAAACTACAAACTCTCCTGTTTCTGCTACTGCAAAATTTACACCGGTAATAGCAACATCTGCTTGTATAAATTTTTCTCTTAAATGCTTACGAGCTTCATTTGTTAAATACTGTGGATCACCTCCGCTTGGTTTTGTTCCTATATTTTTTTGAAACAATTCGTCTACTTCTTCTTTGGTTTTATGAATTGCTGGCAATACAATATGACTAGGCGGCTCTTTAGCAAGTTGCACAATATATTCACCTAAGTCGGTATCAATGACTTCTATACCATCGGCTTCTAAAAAAGGGTTTAAGTGGCACTCCTCAGTAAGCATCGATTTACTTTTTACCACTTTTTTTACATTACTGGCTTTCAAAATAGAATGAACTATTCTGTTATGCTCATCGCCATCTGCAGCCCAATGTACTTGAATTCCGTTTTTTAAAGCGTTCTCTTCAAACTGAATTAAGTAATTATCTAAGTTTGAAAGGGTATGTGCCTTTATTTGAGATCCTAATTGTCTTAAAGACTCCCAACCTTTTACAGCATGTGCAGATAGATCTCTTTTATGACGAACAAACCATAAGGCTTTGTCGTGCCAATTTACCTTCGCTTCATTTTCATTAAATAAGGTTGCTGCTTTTGAATGACTCATGATTCTTATTTAATAATATTATTTAATATTTCGGCAACATGCAACACCTTTATAGGTTGTTTATTTCTATTAATTAAACCTTCTAAATGCATCAAACAAGATGTGTCTGTTCCTGTTATAACCTCAACCCCATTATTTAAATGATCTTGTATACGATCTTTACCCATTTTTACTGAAATAGCTTCTTCGGCAACAGCAAATGTGCCTCCAAAACCACAACATTCATCTTTTCTAGTTAAAGGCATCAACTGAATATTTTCAACTTCGTTTAACACATCTTCTATTGATGAAAATGATTCTCCTACAATTTCGGAGCATGACCCTAATCGTAAACCACGTAAGCCATGACAACTTTTATGGATACCTACTTTATAAGGAAAATGAGCTTTAAGGTTTTTTACTTTTAAAATATTAACTATAAAATCGCATAATTCGTAAACATTATTTCGAACATTTATAACATCTACTGTTTGATCTATAATATTATAATGATTCTTAACATGATAAGCACAACTACCCGATGGGGTAACTATATAATCAAATCCTTTAAAATTATTAATAAAATTATTACAAGTGCCAACAGATTCGTTTTCGTAACCAGAATTAGCCATAGGTTGCCCACAACAAGTTTGTTTAGAAGGATAAACAACTTCAATATTTAGACGCTCTAAAACTTGTAATGTTGCAATACCAACTTGAGGGTATAACTGATTTATATAACAGGGGATGAATAAACCGACTTTCATTATTTTTTTATTAAAAAATAAAACATCCATTTTAAAACGTATTAAATCAATTTAAAATGGATGCTTCTGTATAATTAATTATTTGCTAGTTTTAGTTTCTTCTCCAACAGCTTCTTCTTTTTCAAACGTATGTTTTGCATAGTTAAAACCTAAAGCATCAAACCTATCTTTAAAAGCATCTAACCGATTACTAAAATCATCCCAATTCTTTGATTCATGAGATGTCCAAACAACTTCAGATAAAGCCGTCATTCTTGGTAAAATCATATACTCAATGTAATCTGTGGTTTTCATATACTCTGTCCAAACATTTCCTTGTGCTCCTAACACATATTTTTGTTCTTCGGCAGATAACTCTTCTGGCATTGGGTTGTAAGCATATACATCGGCTACAGAGGTATTTCCACCAATTGCCAAAGGTTCTTTAGCCTTGTCTTCTTTTGATTTTACTTGGTAATGATCGAAATAACAAGAATGACCTGGTGTCATGATTACATCGTGCTTTTGTTTAGCTGCTTCAATACCACCTTTTGTACCTCGCCAAGACATAACCGTTGCATTAGGCGCTAAACCGCCTTCTAAAATCTCATCCCAACCAATAATTTGCTTGCCTTTAGTGTTTAAATATTTTTCAATTCTTGTAATAAAATAACTTTGCAACTCATGCTCATCGTGCAAATTTTCTGCTTTAATTCGTTTTTGACAACTTGGACAACGTTCCCAATTAGCTTTAGGACATTCATCACCTCCAATATGAATATATTCTGATGGAAATAACGGAATAACTTCATCTAAAACATCTTGTAAAAAAGTAAAGGTTTCATCCTTTCCTGCACAATATACATCGTTAAAAACGCCCCAAGTTTCTTGAACTAATTTTGGAGTACCTGCCGCTTGAATTTCTTTTCCTTTATCCGATCCCATTTCAGATCTAGTCCTTTGTGATGTTGACAAAATAGACGTAGGTTCTTCTGGAAAACAACTTAAACTAGGATAAGCTGCAATGGCAGCACTACTGTGCCCTGGTAATTCTATCTCTGGAATAACGGTTACATGCTTTTTTGTTGCATACGCTACAATATCTTTAATATCTTCTTGAGTGTAAAAACCCCCATATTTTTTTTGATCATTCCCAGTACCAGGGTGATGCCCAATAATGGTTCCATATCTCCATGCTCCAATTTCGGTAAGCTTTGGGTATTTTTTTATTTCTATTCTCCATCCTTGATCTTCGGTTAAATGCCAATGAAACGTATTCATTTTATGCATAGCAATTAAATCGATATACTTTTTTACAAAATCTTTTGGAAAGAAATGGCGTGCTACATCTAAATGCATGCCCCTATATTTAAATCTTGGACTATCTTTTATTGTAGCAGCAGGAATGACTAACTCTTTTAAACTGCCATCACCAGTTTCAATACTTGCTGGCATGAGTTGTCTTAAAGTCTGAATCCCATAAAACACCCCTTTTGTATTTTTGCCTGATATTTCAATGTTGTCGAACTTTATATTTAATATGTAGCCTTCTTCGTTTTCAATAGTATCGTCTAATTTAAGTGATATATTCCCAGTGCCTTCTGATGAAAAATCAATAGATGTTCCTGTTGCTGCACTTAACATACTCGCTAATAATTCACCTTCGTTTTTTAAAACTTCACTTCCTACAATTTTTGTGTTTCCGTCTACTAAAAATTTACCCGTTAAAGCTTCTAGTTTTAATGGTTTTGGTATAATCTGATAATCTTCTTCTGTGTTTACTAGATTCTTATATTTATTAGTACAAGAAAAGCTTAATAAGCAAATAAGTGCGATAATTGATATCCTCATTATATATAATTTAATTGTTATTTATAGTTGATATATTTTTTCCATTAAAAGCCATTTCTCTCCTGCTTTTGCTGTTGGTAAAGCTTGCTGATATGTCCACATTAAGGTTTCCCATTCTTGAACCTTAGGATTTTCGGCATCCATTTTAGATTTCTTTTCAAATGAAAAAGAATTGTTTACTTCCATAATCATAAACAACCTATTAGCAACACAATAAATTTCTAAAGATTCAATCCCAGAATCTACAATACTCGCCGTTATTTCAGGCCATATTTTTTCGTGATATGTTTTATATTCTGCTATTAGCTCTTTGTCGTTAATTAAATCGAGAGCAAAACAGTAGCGTTTTAAATGCTTCATTTATAATTATGCATTATGTAAAACATCATCGGTTGCTTCGTGCCTTTTAAAAACTCTTAAGCCATACCAAGCAATATAAACAAAGCATAATAATGGTAGAATGAATGAAAAGTTAACTTCGGCAACGCCCATAATTTGAGTGTCTGCCACACCGTTACCCCCTGCGTCGATAATCATTCCTTGTAATTTTGGCATTAATGCTCCTCCAACAATAGCCATAACCAAACCTGCAGAACCTACTTTAGATTGTTCTTCCGTTAAATCACCTAGTGCAATACCATATATAGTTGGGAACATTAAAGACATAAAAAATGAAATTGTTACTAAGCAATATAACCCTATTGTACCTTGAATAAAAATTGTTCCTACTGTAAATATTAATGAGAATATAGCAAAATACATTAATAGCTTTCCAGAACTCATAAAACGTAGCATATATGTACCAACTGCCCTTCCAACAATAAATAATATAAATGCTGCCAATTGATAATCACCAGCCGTTACACTATCAATACCAATAGCTTCAGCATATTGATAAATATATGTCCAACACATAATTTGTGCACCTACATATAAAATTTGAGCCAATACACCTAAAACATATTTTGTGTTTTTAGATAGTGTTGCAAAGGTGTCGCCAATACTAGGCAGATCTCCTTCTTCTTTAGATTGTGGCATTTTACTAATCACAAACAACACAAAAATCCCAATAAGCACCAAGCCTAAAATGACATAAGGATTACGAATAACCATTAAATCTGCTGTCTTAATCGCTATTTTAGATGCTTCGTCTAAAGCACTAAAATCTGAAACATCATCCGATTGTAAGTTCTTTAAAACAAATTGTTGTGCAACAATTAATCCTGCAATTAATCCCACTGGATTAAAAGCTTGTGCTAAATTTAAACGCTGAGTAGCGGTTTCTTTAGCTCCCATTGCCAATATGTATGGGTTTGCGGCAGTTTCTAAAAATGCCAAACCAAAGGTTAAAATGTACAAGCCAACACAGAAAAATATAAAACTTTCTGATTGTGCCGCTGGAAAAAACAGTAATGCCCCTGTAGCGTATAATGCCAAACCAATTAAAATACCTACTTTATAAGAATACTTTCGCATAAACATAGCTGCTGGTAGTGCCATACAAAAATAACCACCATAAAAAGCCATTTGCACCCATGCAGCTTGCGAATTTGAAAGTTCCAACACTTTTTTAAACGCTTGAACCATTGGGTCTGTTACAGCATTAGCAAACCCCCAAAGTGCAAATAAAGAGGTTACTAAAATAAAAGGAATTAGTATTTTTTTTGATACTACAACTGGTTTTGAGTGACTCATTTTTAATTCGTATTAATGATGGTTAAAAATTACTGAATTATTTTAATCTATTATATTTTTTTCGCTAAACAACTTATAATGCTCTATCTAAATGTGTATATCCGCCATCAACAAAAATTAATTGTCCAGTAGTATGACTTGATTTTTCTGAAAGCAGGAATACAACCATGTCTGCAATTTCTTGAGCCGTTGTCATTCTATGTTCTAAAGGAATATTTTTGGTAATTCCTTCTAATTTTTCCTCTGGATTATCAAACGTTTTTATCCATTTATCATAAAGCGGTGTGTAGCATTCGGCTACAATGAGTGCGTTAACTCTAATGCTATATGGCAACAATTCTACTGCCCATTCTCTTGTTAAAGCATTTCGACCGCCATTGGCTGCTGCATAACCTGATGTTCCACCTTGTCCTGTAATCGAGGTTTTAGATCCTATATTTACAATGCTCCCTTTACTTTTTTTCAACTCTGGTAAAGCATGGTGAACCATCAAGTAATAATGTACTAAATTGCGTTTTAACGATTCCATAAAATCTTCGTAACTACCGTTTTCAAGACTTACGCTATCATTAACTCCTGCATTATTTACGACACCATCAATTCGTCCATATTTTTTTATAGCTTCTTCAACTGCATTTTTACATTGCTCTGGGTCGGTTAATTCTGCTATAGCATAATGCGCCTCTTTTCCTTCTGAATGTATTTTATTTATTAATGTTTCTACACTAGCTTTATTTCTACTAACTATTACAGGTATAGCCCCTTCTGCTATTAAGGTTTCTGTAATTCCCAAACCGATCCCTTTAGATCCGCCAGTAACAATAATAACTTTGCTTTTTAAATTTAAATCCATTTTAGAATTTGTATTAATAGTAAATTCATATTAAAAATTATTAAGTATGTGTAAGTTAACAAATCAATTTTTTGATTCACTAAACATACACGGTTTAGATACTTTTAAGTACCTATAAGTTATAGAATTCTACAGCATTTATTCCAAATACTTTTGATTGCTCTTCTTTTGAAAAGTCTTTAAAGTAATTTCGAACAATGCTTAATTGTTCTTTATATACTGCTGCAATCAAGCACACTGGCCAGTCAGATCCGTATAAAATTCTATCTGTTCCAAATACACTAAATACTACATCCAAATACGGAGTGAAATCTGTGATTTTCCATTGTTTTAAATCGGCTTCGGTAACCATTCCAGACATTTTACAAAATACGTTTGGTGCTTTTGCTAATTCATTCATTCTAGTTTTCCACGTATCAATTTCACCAGCTTTAATATACGGTTTTGCAAGGTGATCAACTACAAATTTTTGATTTGGAAATTTATTAACCAAAGCTATAGCTGCATTTAATTGTGACGGAAACACCAAAATATCATAAGTTAAATTGAACTTCTCTAACTTACTAATACCGTTTTGAAAATCTTTACCCAACATAAAATCATTTGCTTCAGCTTGTACAATATGCCTAACGCCCTTAAATAATGAGTTTTTAGAATAATGCTCTAATCGTTCTTCAACATTTTTAGATCTTAAATCTACCCAGCCTACAACGCCTTTTATAAATGAATTTTTAACAGCACAGTCTAATAAAAAATCTGTTTCAGCCTCACTTTGATCTGCTTGCACTACAACGCAGCCATCTATATTATTAGTATTTAAAATAGGTTTTAAATCTTGAGGCAAGAAATCTCTTCGAATAATTTGCATTGAATCATCTATCCAAGTATCACGAATGGGATTAAACTTCCAAAAATGTTGATGTGCGTCTATTTGCATTAAATTATATTTTTATAAATCGATTCTAAATCTAATGGATCTCCTTTTTCTTTTTGTAATTGGATTAAATCTTTAAATAATAATTTTATTATAGTTGCATTTTCTGGTTTTGATGCTATATCATTTAATTCTAAAGAATCATTTTCAAGGTTGTATAATAATACTTGCTTTGATTTTGGATACAAAATTAATTTAAAGTTATTTTTTCTAATCATGCGTTGAGACCCCTTTTCATAAACACCATAAATACTACTATATTTGTTTTTGGTTTCTGTGCCTTTTGCCAAATTTAAAAAACTATTAAATTCTATATAGTCAGGTTTTTTTATACCTGCAATATCTAATGCTGTAGCCATAATATCTTGCAAATAAATATCTGTATCTACCTTTTTTCCTTTAGGAATGTTAGGTCCAACTACCATTAAAGGCACCCTTATACTATGGTCGTACATATTCTGTTTTCCCATAAGGCCATGTTCTCCAATAGCCAAACCGTGATCTGAAGTAAAGAAAATATATGTATTTTCTTTTAATCCTTTTTCTTCTAGGGTTTTTAAAATTTCTTTTAATTGATCATCTAAATGTGTGGTAATTGCGTAATATTCTTGTTTATTTACTTTTACTGCATATTCTGTTCTAGGAAACGGTGCTAATTTTTCGTCTCTTAAGTCTTTCCCTGCACCCATAGTTTCAGCAAAAGGATATAATGGCATATAACTTTGCGGCATAGAAATGCTATCTAAAGGATACATATCTACATACTTCTTTGGTGATTGCCTTGGGTCATGCGGTGCATTAAAAGCTATGTACATAAAAAACGGGTTGTCCTTTTTTGATGCATCATCAATAAAGGAAACAGCATCATCTTTAACTAGCTCACTCCAATGCTTTCCTCCTTTCCAATAGCCACCAAATTCTTTTTTCCAAGGTTTCCATAAGGTGTCGTTTACAGATAGTGGACGATTATACCCTTCTGGAGTATCAAATGGCATTCCTCGAAGTACATGCCCTACATGATTAAAAATAGAATCTGCATTAGCTTTAACATGCCATTTTCCAGTCATATAGGTTTCATACCCTTGGGTTTGCATTAACCTAGGCCAAGTTTTATCTAAATCTACATTCTTAGAATAATTTCTAGAAACTTGTTGAGCTCTCCATACAGAACGCCCACTAATTATCATCGCTCTAGAAGCAACACATATTGCACCATTCCACCCTCCCATATTATAGCTATGTGTAAAGGTTGTACCATCTTCTACTAATTTATCCATAGTAGGTGTTATAATCTCATTGTTTCCTAAAGCATGAACAGCTTTAAAGCTTTGATCGTCTGAAAACAAAAATATAATGTTAGGTTTTTTGCTTGTACTAGTATTTTCTTTTTGAGTCTCATTTCCGCAGCTTAAAAAGCTTAAAAACACAAACAATAATAATGGGTTAATTTTTTTCATATTCTCATGTATTATTTTGATATGCTTTTGCAACTTGTTTTGAAGTTCCTAAACCTTCTATTCCTAATTCCATAACATCTCCTGGTTTTAAATACTTTGGCGGATTAAATCCTAATCCTACTCCAAATGGTGTGCCTGTTGAAATGATATCCCCTGGAAGCAAGGTCATGTATTGACTAATATATGATACTACCTCTTGTACATTAAAAATAAAATCGGATGTTGATGAATTTTGCAAACGTTCTCCGTTAACATCTAACCATAATTCTAAATTATTTGGGTCTGTTATCTCGTCTTTTGTTGCAATAAATGGCCCTACAGGGGCAAAAGTATCACAACCTTTTCCTTTACACCATTGGCCTTCTTTTTCTATTTGAAATGCTCTTTCTGAAACATCGTTATGAAGTACGTATCCAGCAATATGATTATAGGCATCGACTTTCTCGACATAAGATGCTTTTTTGCCAATTACAATAGCTAACTCTACTTCCCAATCTGTTTTTTCTGAGTTTTTAGGAATAATAACATCGTCATTTGGCCCACATAACGCTGTTGTAGACTTAAAGAATAACACAGGTTCTTTTGGTACTGCCATACCAGCTTCTGCAGCGTGTTTCGCATAATTTAAACCTACACAAACTATTTTAGAAGGCCTTGTTAATGGCACTCCTAAACGTACATTATCACTAACCTTTGGGCAACTGCTTTGGTTGGTTTTTAACCAGTTTTTTAATCGTTCTAACCCATCTCCTCCAAAAAAAAATTCGTTATAATCTTGCCCAAAACTTGAGACGTCTATTCTGGTTCCGTCTTGTAATTGTACTCCTGGTTTTTCACTTCCTTCTACTCCAAATCGTATTAATTTCATGTGTTTATATTTATTGTTTTATTCTTTTTTTAGCATTTTACCTACTTCTAAAAGTATTTTAACACTTTCTTCTGGCACATTTCCATTACCGTCTGGTCCTATATTTAATAATAAGTTGCCTCCTTTTATGTTAATATCTTTAAGTTTTTTATAAACTTCTTCAGCAGATTTCCAATTGGTATCATGGCTTTTAAAACCCCAAGAATGATTCATTGTATAGCAAGCTTCCCAATAATGTTTCAACTTGTTTTCTGGGTGATTTTGCTCTGGAGTACCAAAATCTTTTTTAAACACCTTCCTTTTTGACACTCTATTATTTATAATAATACTTGGCTTTAACTCACGAATGTATTGATACAATTCTGCTCCTGTTTCTAAATTCCACCATTCTACCCAGTCACCATCAAACCAAAGTATATCTGTATTGTAATTTTCTATCAATTCTTTAACTTGATTTT
>Ga0316189_10001092_pt1 | contig 26952 bp, 16 predicted proteins | sample LowCovwburrow_MG_FD_204930 | JGI IMG/M metagenome (GOLD analysis project Ga0316189, IMG submission 204930) | Coastal sediment microbial communities from Maine, United States - Lowes Cove worm burrow | ecosystem: Environmental > Aquatic > Marine > Coastal > Sediment | place: USA: Maine...
GGGATGAATGGCATTATATCAATGAATGGCATTACTGCGAACCTTGAAGGCTTAAACAATCTATCAAGCATTGGTGGTAACTTAACCATATACGAAAATCCAAACCTTGTGAATGTAAGTGGCTTAATTGGCTTAGAAACTATTGGTGGTACAGCTATTTTAGGAATGAACGGTTTTATGGAGAGCCTTGATGGTTTAAACAGCATCACGAGTCTAGGAGGTGATATCATAATTGAAGATAATCCTTTACTCACCGATTTTTGTGGTATACGACCTGTAATGGTTTCAGACGGTTTTACAGGCACCTACACCGTAAATAATAATGCGTTTAACCCAAGCTTCGAGGAAATAATTGCATTGTCTTGTGATTGATTAACGATTCTGTTTTGAAATCCAGTTCAACCTATAACACGAAATCATGAAAATAAAATTATTAGTATTCGCTCTACTATTCTCAATACTATCAGAAGCACAAATCACAAAAGCAGAGGCTTTTGTAACAGGAACAAAACTGGCGTTTTATCCAAATCAATGTGGGAACACCATACCGGAAGCAGCAGGTAAACTTACTTTTTGCGATAGAATTGACAACCTTGGCGTGGTTGAGCGTAGCTACGGATTAAGTGATAGACGAGCTGAACGAATGTTACCCAATTATTTCAACCAAGATGAAGTGTATGTCACGGGAAATGGCTTATCCATTAGAAAGGTAGACGGAACTTGGGAAAACATCCCAAATATTGCCATACCAACGTTTAATGCGCAAGGTGATTGGACTAATGCAGCAACGATTCAAAATGGATTAGTGTTGCCAGATGGTAAAGTCATTATTCAAGCGACAAATGCGTCCTACGGGTTTAATGTTTTCGATAGAACACTCAAAACATTTACACCTGTAAACTTTCCAAATAATAGATTTCCAAGTTTATTTGCTTATGATGCTGTTAGAGATTTAACTTGGATTGTTGCTTTTGGAGGAGGTGCTAATGGACGTTTCTTATTTACTTATGATGGTACAAATCTTAATTTTATTCAAGAATTAAACAACACCTCGCAAATTAGTACAAATGTGAATTCATCTACTTTGATTTATCATGTTGATCATTTATATGCGAGCAGTGCAGGCGGACTTTTTAAGATTAATATTACAGATTATTTGACATCTAATGTCACAATAACACAATATAACGCTACAACAACACCTAGCTTACCTTTTGATCGCACATTAGATCTACAATTTGATGATAATGACACTTTATGGCTGGCACAAAGCAACAATAATAATAGTGATGGAGGTCTTATTAAATTTGATATTACAAATGAAACTTATGAGATTTATCAACTAGAGAGAGAAAGTAATCCTTCCTTAAATCATGGTTTTCAGAAACTAGCAATTGACGATTCTGGGGGAGTTTGGGCTACAGCAATAAGTAGTTCTTCGTTGTATACGTTAACTTTTCCTGCTGATATTGAAACTTGGGAGACCACAACTGATGAAGATTTAACATCCTTAGGCGTTCCTATAACGTATGTGCCAAATAATATATATTTCAGAAATAATAAATTCTATTTTACAACGGTAGATTTTTCATCTGGTAGTAACTCTAATTATGAAGTAATTATAAATGATAATGGTATTTGGTCCGGACGAAATGATGACGACTTAGGTAATTTATCTAATAAAATGAACAGGCGATTTACAAACGTTCAGCCAGATGATATTGGCGGTGTTTGGTGGTTTAATGCTTTTGATGATATTGTAGTGTATAGAGATAATGATGATAATCACCAATTTATTGACCTTGAGAACATAGCGTTCACTGCAGTTGTAGACGATGATAATAAAGCTATTGTTCGTGGAGGGAACCCTAATGAGTTGCGAAAAATTGATTTTCCTAATGCGAATTCTATTCAAAATGATGTTAATGAAGTCAATGATATGAAGCGTGTTTTAGATCAAATTTGGGTTTTTGATCGTGGGAATAAAAAAATTGATGCTTATAAAAATGATGTATTGATTCATACGTACGATTTAGATGAAGATTGGTATCAAAATGTTTTTGATTTTGCTGCAGATGATGATGGAAACGCCTGGTTTATGCAAAATAACAGTGGCAGTTTAATTATCAAGAAATTCGATATTCAAACACTAACAACCACAACCTATGATGCTGAAGTTCCAGATGTAAGTTTAAGCACTTTGCGTAAAGTAGTTTCTGCACCAAATGGAGGGGTTTGGTTTTTAGGCGCTTTAGGCACTGTGTATCAAGAAAACGGTGTATTTTATGATTTTATGGCAGCAGACTTTCCCGAGATTTATAGTTTACGCGATATCGTGGTTGATACCAATGGAAAAGCGTATTTGCTGAATAATGATAGTGCTTCCATAACAACTATAGAAAACCCAACTGATGTTAATCCGATAGTAGCAAATACAAGTTTAGAGAACACAAATACTGTATTGCCTTCTTTAGATCATTACAGACCTAGTGCTTTAACGATAGATAGTGACGGTAGTATGTGGACGCATGCTTCACTAAATACTTTTAAACTTATTGATGATGATGTGGCTTCAGAGTATATTTCAAGTCCTGATGTGTTGAGTGTTACTAGTGTTATTCTAGATGATGATATCCGTGTGTATCCAATTCCAGCAACTGATATGGTTCATGTGAGTTCAACCATACCTGTAGATGAATTACAACTTTTTGACCTTTTAGGAAAGACACTATTAGAAGTTAAATCTTCCCAACATTTAAATGTGAGTCAAATTCATTCTGGAGTCTATCTTTTAAAAATAAGAATTGGTACACTAATAAAAACTCAAAAAATTATAATTAATTAATTTCCAAGTATACAATATTTAAAACCTACCATACATTGTATTGGTTTTTAAAGGAGTAATTTTTTTAACTTAATCAATTACAGATAATTAATCCATAAATATTTCAAAAAATGAAAACGCAACGTATTATAAAACTTACTTTTTTATTACCTTTTTTTATCTTTTTTCAAAATGGTCATTCACAAAAAGAATCTAAATTGGCGTTGGCTGCAAGCTATGATTTTGATTACGTCTACAAGCTCAAAATGACACATAAAAAAGGAGATATTAATTTTGATTACTATTTAAAAGAAGGTGGCACCTATTTTGGTTTTGATACTGCCGAAATGAGTAAAAGCTCAGATACCAAAATGTTCACAATCATGGATGCTGATCGCGGTGTTACCGCTATGTTCATGGAAATGATGGGCAAAAAGATAGTTCAAAAGTCAAAGTTTGATGCTTCAGATGTTCAAGGAGATTTCGATAATGCTGATTATACATTTAAAAAAATAGATTCTAAAACCATTCTAGGTTACGAATGTGAAGGCTTTGTCAGTGAAAATGATGACGTAAAAATCACGTTTTATATCACTGATGATGTTCCTGTAAGTTTCAATCAAGTCTTTGGCGCGAGTGCCAAAAATATGCCGAAAGGTTTTAATCCTGAATGGATGAAAAAATATGCCGAAAACGGCCTTATGATGCAAATGGTCTACGTCGATAAAAAGAAAGCTAAAAAGGGTATGACTATGGAATGTATAGGATTGGATGAAACCGACTTTTCAATTGATGCCTCAAAATATGGCTCGATGATGTCTGTTTTAGGAGGGAATTAATTAAGCGGTACGCAAAACACTTGGTCGTGTTGGGATATTAACAATAATCTTAGTGCCTAAGACATTTTGATTTTCGTCATGTAAATCTACAATATCTATGTTGTAATCATCAGTAAAACCTTTTGAGAAGTTTGCTAATCGTGCTTTTGTAATTGAAATTCCAACTGATTTTCGTTTGATGAATTTATCTTTATTTATTTTGTCTGATTTTTCACGACCAATACCATTATCTGTAATAGAAATAGTTACAAAATTGTCTTGAGTACGATACACATGTAATACGATTTTTTTATTGTCTTTTTTAGATGATAAACCATGCCAAAGTGCGTTCTCAAGAAAAGGCTGTAGTGCTAATGATGGTACTTTAATATTTGCAGTATTGATGGCGTCATCAACCATGATTTCAAAGTCTATTTCGTTAGAAAATCGGATGTTTTCAATATTCATATACAATTTCATAGTATCTAACTCATCTTCTAAAGAGTTTTCTTTTTCCGAAGATGCAACAAGGATTTTTCGTATCAGTTTAGAAAATTTGTTGAGGTAATATACAGCATTCTCTTTTTCATTATTAATGATATAGAGCTTAATGGAGTTTAGAGAATTAAATATAAAATGCGGATTCATTTGACTTCGCAACATATCTTGTTCTAATGTGAGTATCTGCTTTTCCTGTTGTAACTGACGATGTCGATACAAGGCAACCAAAACACTTCCTATAATTACCAATGCCAGCATCGAGTACCAAAATATAGTTTTGTTACGCTCTAGTTTTGATTTGACAATTTGATTTTCGTCGGCAAGCGCTTTTATTTTATTGTTTTTAATTTCATTTTCATACTGGATGATGACATCATTTACATACCTAAGATTACGATTATTATTAATGGTTTTTTCGACGTCTACAGCGGTTTTGTAATAGGAAAGAGCAAGCTCATGTTTCCCTTTTTTACTGTATAATTCCGAAAGATGACTGCTTGCTTGAACTATAGATAAATTGAGATTGTATTTTTCGGCAGTTTCCAGCCCTTTTTTTAGATGTGTTTCTGAAGCAGAAAGTTGATCCATTTTTTGTTGAACCCAACCTAGATTTATATATGATGATGCGATATAAAACTGATCACCATTAAGTAGTGCTTTTTCTAAAGCCTTTTCGATAATCACTTTAGCATCAGAATATTTTTTTTGCTTGATATATACTTGACCGATAGAGTTGTAGCAAATCACACGACCTAAATTAGAGTCAATTTGGTTATTGTATTCTAAAGAGAGTCGGTAGTTTCGAAGCGCGTTCTCTAAATCTCCTGTAGCTTCGTAAGTAAATCCAATATTTTGATAATTGATAGCAAGACCCAATCGGTTACCGGATTTTTTTTCAATAATTAAGGACTTTTGAAATTGCTTATGCGCTAAATCATACTGTTCAAGGATGAGGTAAATATTACCTATACTATTTTGAGATACTGCAATATTATAGGATATGGTTTCTGATGGATTTTCAATTGCTCTCGAGATATTCAAAGCTTTTGTATGAAAATCAAGCGCAGGTTTTACCAGGTCCATTCTGCGATAGACAACACCAATATTATTTAAACTAACAACTTGAAGCTCGTTATTTTCTGCTATATCAGCAATTTTTTTTGCTTGTTTATGAATTTCTATTGATTTCTCATAGCGTGAAATATTTCGGTAGATAACACCTAAAGCGTTTAAAGCATAACTTTCTCCTTCAGGATAGTTAGATGTATTTGAAGCTTTTAGTAGCGTTTTCATTTTAATACTGTCGTATGAATGCTTTTTGACTATAGAATCAATTTTAAAAAAACGCTTTGGTTTTAAGGATGTTAATGTGCTGATGTCTTTATCAAATTCTGACGTATTTTCATCCTGACTAAATAGTGTATGAGTACTAAAAAGACTAAAGAATACAATGACCAATAAAAAATTGGAGTATTTGAGAGTGATATAGGATTTAAGGTTGTTCAAATTAAATCTTTTCTAAAAAGTCAGATCTGCGTTGTCTGGCAACGGGTATTTTATGATTAGATTCCATAATGACATAACCTTCATTTTTTATAAACTCTTTAATTTTGTTCAAATTAATAATAAATGAATTGTGAATTCTAAAAAAGTAGTGCTCAGGTAATATAGCGTTCACTTCCTTGAGCTTTTTGGTAATCACAATATTTTGTTGCTTTGCAGTGACTATGGTGCTATAGTTTCCATCGGATTCTACAAATAAAATATCATCGATATCTAAAAAGATGAGTTTCCCATCGGTATTAATAGTAATTTTTCTCTTATCAAATTTTTCATTGAAGCTCAATAACACTTCTTCAACTTTTGAAGAGTTCATTAATCTTGAATTGTATTTTTTTATCTTTTTAATCGTGTCTTGCAAATCATCAGAATCTATGGGCTTTAATAAGTAATCTATGGCTTCGTGCTTTAAAGCTTTTATGGCATATTCGTCATAAGCCGTAGTGATCACCACAGCAAAATCAGTATTGCTTAGCTTTCCTAAAAATTGAAAACCATCCATTGTAGGCATTTGAATGTCTAGAAACAAACAATCAGGTGTGTTGTCATTTAAATAAGGGATGGCTTCTTCAGGATCAGAGAACGTTTTGATAATCTCTATATCCTTACTGAAATTTGTAAGTTCCCAAGACAATCCTTGTATGGCCTTTGGCTCATCATCTACTATTACTGCTCGAATCATATATCAAATATAAAATATATTACAAGACTTTGTTTGTATTTTGTATAGTTAGCACTATTTTCTGTGTAAAGTGTGTATTTAAATTCTAAGGCTACCAATTATACATTTTTTTTAACCAACCATACAAATTGAAACTTTTACCTGAAGAGATTTTATCATATTTGAAATGAAATTAAGTTGATTATTCAATTTAATAGAAATTTAGAGTGATTTGGGGATTTCACTTTTTAATACTTGCTATTAATTGTAAAAAAAAGTCAGCATTATGTCTGACTTTTTTTTGTATAGGTTTTAGTAAGTAAAACTATATTTCGATAAATAGTTTTAGTTAGTTTAGTTATTATTAGGGAAAAAAAAGAGAGCGTAATAACGCTCTCTTTTTTATTGAATTTTTATCTCATTTTATTATTTAAACTATGCAGTAAACATCGCAAGTGAGAACTTATTTAATAGGATTATACTTACGCTTTTTGATTTCTCGCAACGTTTTTAAATTACTGATAAACAAATAGTTGTGATTATTTTTAATAAATCTGCAATATTTTTGATAATTCTTCATTGTTAAAAACTTGTTGAAAAGGTTTCTAGAAAAACATCAAAATATCTCTTACATTTTCCAATATTTGTTAGTCCAAAACAATAGTAGATTTTACAGTCAATTTTTTAATTATAAAACAACCCAAAATGTCTCAAGCTATAGAACCAATTTTACAAGAAAACAAAGATAGATTCGTGATTTTCCCTATCCAACACCATGATTTATGGGAATGGTATAAAAAATCTGAAGCAAGTATGTGGACGGCTGAAGAAATTGATTTACACCAAGATATTACGGATTGGACCAATAAATTAACTGATGATGAACGTTACTTTATAAAACACGTTTTAGCGTTTTTCGCTGCAAGTGATGGTATCGTAAATGAAAATTTAGCTGAAAACTTTGTGAATGAAGTACAATACAGCGAAGCTAAATTTTTCTATGGTTTTCAGATTATGATGGAAAACATTCACAGTGAAACCTACTCATTATTAATTGATACGTACGTTAAAGACGAAAAAGAAAAAGCAATGCTTTTTAATGCTATTGAAACATTTCCTGCAATCAAAAAGAAAGCAGATTGGGCATTAAAATGGATTGATTCTCCAAGTTTTGCGGAGCGTTTAATTGCGTTTGCAGCGGTAGAAGGGATTTTCTTTTCGGGATCTTTTTGTTCTATATTTTGGTTAAAAAAACGTGGTCTTATGCCAGGTTTGACGTTTTCTAATGAGTTAATTTCTCGTGATGAAGGTATGCACTGTGACTTTGCAGTTCACCTACATGAAAATCATTTAGTAAACAAAGTACCAAAAGAACGTATCAAAGAAATTATTGTTGACGCTTTAAATATTGAGAGAGAATTTATTACAGAGTCACTTCCAGCGAGTTTAATAGGAATGAATTCAAAACTCATGTCACAATATCTTGAATTTGTAACCGATGGCTTACTTGCCGATTTGGGTTGCGAAAAAGTTTATAATACAGCAAATCCTTTTGATTTCATGGATATGATTTCATTACAAGGAAAAACAAACTTCTTCGAAAAACGTGTGTCTGAATACCAAAAAGCAGGTGTTCTTAACAAAGAAGAAGAAAGCAATAAATACGATTTCGGTTCAGATAGTTTCGATTTCTAGAACCTTTAATAAAGACAGAAGTATTATAATTGGCTTGCAATTTTTGAAATTTTATAATTTCCGAAGAAGAGCGACGTCCAGTTTTAATTTCAGTATAAAAATTTAATATTTAATCCATTGTTAATCAGTCCCTTACTGATTAATCGCAACTAACTAACCCTTTTTCTGAATGGTGGGTTCAGAAAAACTAAAAAACGTGTAAAGTATGTTTGTACTAAAAAGAGACGGAAGAAAAGAGCCGATAATGTTCGACAAAATTACGGCAAGAGTTCGTAAATTATGTTACGGACTTAATGAACTTGTAGATCCAATTAAAGTCGCAATGCGAGTTATTGATGGTCTATATGATGGTGTAACCACAAGTGAATTAGATAATTTGGCAGCAGAGCAAGCCGCAACAATGACGACTGCTCATCCAGATTATGCACGATTGGCTGCACGTATCTCTGTGTCTAACTTACATAAAAACACCAAAAAGACATTTAGTGAGGTTATGTCTGATTTATATACTTATGTAAACCCTAGAACTGGTAAAAAAGCACCACTATTAAGTGATGAGGTGTATAAAGTAATTCTCGATAATAAGGATAAATTAGATTCTTCTATTATTTATAACCGTGATTTTGGTTACGATTATTTCGGATTTAAAACCTTAGAACGTTCATACTTACTGAAATTAAACGGAAATATTGCCGAACGTCCTCAGCACATGTTAATGAGAGTTTCTATAGGAATTCACCTTAACGATTTAGATGCTGCTTTAGAGACGTATGAGTTAATGTCTAAAAAATTCTTTACACACGCTACACCAACACTATTTAACTCAGGTACACCAAAACCTCAAATGTCATCTTGTTTCTTATTAACAATGAAAGATGATAGTATTGATGGTATATATGATACATTAAAACAAACGGCTAAAATTTCGCAATCTGCAGGAGGAATAGGATTATCTATCCATAATGTTCGTGCGACAGGAAGTTATATTGCAGGTACAAACGGAACCAGTAATGGTATTGTGCCAATGCTTAAAGTATTTAATGATACAGCGCGTTATGTCGATCAAGGTGGCGGAAAACGTAAAGGAAGTTTCGCGATGTATATCGAACCATGGCATGCTGATATTATGAGCTTCTTAGATTTAAAGAAGAATCATGGTGCTGAAGAATTACGTGCTCGTGACCTATTTTATGCCATGTGGATGCCAGATTTGTTCATGAAACGTGTACAAGAAGATGCTGAATGGACCTTGATGTGTCCTAACGAATGTCCAGGATTATGTGACGTACACAGTGAAGAATTCGAAGCCTTATATATCAAATATGAAACGGAAGGAAAAGGCCGTAAATCAATAAAAGCTCGTGAGCTTTGGGAGAAAATATTAGAATCTCAAATTGAAACAGGAACCCCTTACATGTTGTATAAAGATGCAGCAAACCGTAAGTCTAACCAGAAGAATTTAGGAACTATTCGTTCGTCAAATTTATGTACAGAAATCATGGAGTACACTTCTCCAGATGAAGTTGCTGTATGTAATTTAGCATCGATTGCTCTACCTATGTTTGTAAAAAATGGAGAGTTTGATCACAAAGAGTTATTTAGAATCACAAAACGTGTGACTAAAAACTTAAATAAAGTTATTGATAGAAATTATTATCCAGTAAAAGAAGCTGAAAACTCTAACTTCCGTCATAGACCAATTGGATTAGGTGTTCAAGGTTTAGCAGATGCATTCATTAAATTGCGTTTACCATTTACGAGTGATGAAGCTAAAAAATTAAACAAAGATATTTTTGAAACACTATACTTTGCTGCTGTTACTGCAAGTATGGAAGAAGCAAAAATTGATGGCCCTTACCAAAGTTATGAAGGATCTCCAATTAGTCAAGGAGAATTCCAGTATAATCTTTGGGGAATTAAGGATGAAGAATTAAGCGGGCTTTGGGATTGGGCGAAATTACGTAAACAAGTATTGAAACATGGTGTTCGTAATTCGTTACTAGTAGCACCAATGCCAACAGCATCAACATCTCAAATTTTAGGAAACAACGAATGCTTTGAACCGTATACGTCGAACATTTATACGCGTCGTGTATTATCTGGAGAGTTCATCGTTGTGAATAAACATTTATTAGAAGACCTAGTAGAATTAGGACTGTGGAATGAAGGATTGAAAAATGAAATCATGAGAGCTAATGGATCTATACAAGGTGTAGATAACATTCCTCAAGATATCAAAGAATTGTATAAAACGGTTTGGGAATTGAGTATGAAAGATATTATTGATATGTCGCGTCATAGAGGTTACTTTATCGATCAGTCTCAATCGCTAAATTTATTTATGGAAGGTGCAACAATGGCGAAATTAACGTCTATGCATTTCTATGCTTGGAAGAGCGGATTAAAAACCGGAATGTACTACTTGCGTACTAAGAGTGCTGTTGATGCTAAGAAAGTAACCATTTCTAGAGCAGAAAAATTAGAGCCTATTGCAGAAATAGAAGACGTAGTAGACGTTGACAATGTGGAACAGAAGCAACTAAAAGCTGCTGAAACTGCTGCGAAATTTGCAAAGCAAACGGCAGAAAAACCACAAGTAGAACCAATGACTGTAGAAGTTGAACCAATGAGTGCCGAAGAAATGAAAGCACTTATCTCACAGGCAAAGGAAGCCGAAGGTGATGATTGCTTAATGTGCGGTTCTTAATCATTAATATGCCTTTGGTTGCTCAATGCAGTCCAAGCAAAGTGTTAAAAAAGTACTCTGAAAAGAGTGCTTTTTTTATATTTAAAGAGATTATAAAACAGGATAATGAATCAATCAAAAAATCTTAAAGAGGTCGCTAGTGTGTTTTTCAAACTAGGTTGTTTCGCCTTTGGAGGTCCAGCAGCTCACATTGCCATGATGGAAGATGAAATTGTTACCAAGCGGCAATGGATGACAAGAGATTATTTTTTAGATTTAATAGGAACCACAAACTTAATTCCCGGACCAAACTCGACTGAAATGACCATGCATTGTGGTTATGAACGCGCTGGGAAAACAGGGCTTTTTGTAGCCGGCTTGTCCTTTATAATTCCGGCTACCATCATTACGGCAATATTAGCTTATTTATATGTCACCTACGGAACATTACCTGAGGTAGAACCTTTTATTTTTGGCATAAAACCAGCAGTTTTGGCGATAATAGCTTCTGCAATAATTAAGCTTGGTAAAAAAGCTGTAAAAGGAACAGAACTGGCTGTTTTAGGACTTTTGGTATTAGCTGCTAGTTTGCTTGGTGTCAATGAAATTGTAGCATTGTTAACTGCTGGTGTTTTAGGGATGCTGTACTTTTCTATTAAGGATAAAACTATTAAAAGTGCCAATAGTATTTCACCACTGTTTTTATTATCGGGTTTAGGAACTTCTGTTTTAAAAGTGTCCACTCTTAATGTGTTTTTTGTGTTTTTAAAAGTAGGAGCAATTCTCTACGGAAGTGGTTATGTATTGTTTGCGTATTTAGATGCAGAGTTGGTTACACGAGGTTGGTTAACTAGAGCCGAACTTATTGATGCCATTGCTGTTGGGCAATTTACACCAGGACCAATTTTATCAACATCAACATTTATAGGCTATCAATTATCTGGATTTTATGGCGCACTAGCTGCGACGGCTGGAATTTTTTTACCGTCATTTTTATTTGTGTTAATACTCAATCCGTTTATCCCAAAAATGCAGCAATCTAGACTATTACGGCATTTTTTAAATGCTGTAAATGTTGCTGCTGTAGCAGTCATGTTAGCAGTCTTAGTGATTATGGCAAAAGAAACTTTAATCGGTTGGAAAGCTATACTTATCGCTTTATGTGCTGTTGTTTTAACGTTTAAAACTAAAATCAGTCCTATTTGGGTCATTGTTATAGGAGCGATTTTAGGATTTGTTTTGGTTTCCGTTTTACCTAGTTAGATAACCTATCAGTGCCTAAATACTTATTATCTTTATTGTAATACCAAGCTCTGTTTTTGGGCATTTTAATGTTGTTAATAGTTTTGGTTTCTGTTAGAAGAATATATTCACCAGTATCTAATTTCAACTTACCATTGTCGTCAGTTTTAAAAAATTGATAGATTTCCATGGCATAAGTTTCAGGATCTAAATAGAAAAACCAGACATCACTACCAACATCTTTATCGTAAGATACTTTGAGTACCAAATAGTCTTTGCCTTTAAAAGTTTTACGCTCGACGTTGTCATGCACGTTTGTACCTTCATCTTTTAATTTCATTGGTAATCCGTAGAGGTATGTATAATAGTTTTTATACATATTGGCGCGATTACAACTTAAATTATTTGCTTTTAATTGTATTTCGGAAATCGTACTCGACCCATTTAAACGTATCGTACAGTCATTTTTTTCGACAGTATATTCTGTAGTGATGGTGTCTCGTTTCGCACGAACATAGAAATATTCTTTTGGTAGATTAATAATAATTTTACTCTCGCGATTTGCGTTGTTGGGTGATTCCATAGTCACATGAAATTCTCCATTAAAACTAGACCAGTTGTTATCTGGATCATGGTAAGTAATGGCTTTTTCAAGGAGTGCTTTTCCGGTTATATCTTGACCAAAACTTATGGAGCAACTTAATGCGAAGACTAAAATAAAAAGGTGTTTATTCATTATTTAAAGATTCAGTGAATCTCAAATATACAAAACGTAAAACACTATAATTAAGATATTTTTTGATGATATTCTTTGCTTTTAAAAGGATATTCTTTTAAATTAACGACATCTTAATAGTTTTTTAGTCGACAAACTTATATATGAAACACAGGATTTTTGATGTTTTATATGTCAATTTTTAACAGGTTTCTAATTCAGTCGTAAACAGAAAACTACTATCTAGACTATCCTAACGACTAAAAACATGATTAGAAAAATTATATTTTTTACCCTATTAATTGTTCTAGGAGTTTTACTGTATTTAAATCCAAATTTTAAGACTATCGCAGCAGGTGTTGCTGTTTTGCTGTTCGGAATGATCATGTTAGAAGAAGGGTTTAAAGTTTTTACAAAGGGACCACTTCAAAACATCTTAAAAAAAGCAACAAATAAACTCTATAAAAGTATTACTGCAGGTGCATTTGTGACAGCACTATTACAATCTAGTTCTTTAGTTTCAGTCATTACAATTTCCTTTATAAGCGCAGGTTTAATAAGTCTATCAGAAGGATTAGGATTAATTTTTGGCGCTAATATTGGGACTACGGCAACCGCTTGGTTAGTTGCCGGATTTGGGTTGAAAATTAAAATATCTGCTTTGGCAATGCCAATGTTGATATTTGGAATCATTTTTTCTTTTCAAAAAAAGGAGACTCTTAAAGGGGTTGGAAATGTTCTAGCTGGACTAGGTTTTTTCTTTTTAGGAATCCATTTTATGAAAGAAGGGTTTGATGTATTTAAAGAATATATTGATCTTACTCAATATGCAATTCCTGGTTTTTGGGGTATTGTTGTGTATACAGGAATAGGAATTATTATCACAACCATTTTGCAATCTAGCAGTGCCACATTAGCATTAATTTTAACAGCCTTAGCAGCTGGTCAAATCGAGTATGAAAATGCATTGGCCTTAGCCATTGGAGCAAATGTTGGCACGACTATTACGGCAGTATTAGGATCGCTAAGCTCTAATATTGCTGGGAAAAGACTTGCTGGAGCTCATTTTATTTTTAATATAACTACGGGAATTGTGGCCTTGGCTTTAATTTATCCGTTGGCAAATTTGGTGAATAAAATATCAGAATTAGTAAATATTGGTGCTACAGATTACACTTTGAAATTAGCTTTATTTCATACTATTTTTAATATTCTTGGTGTTATTATAATGCTTCCGTTTATAAAAAAACTGGAACGTATTTTATTAAAACTCTTCAAAGAATCTAAAGATAAGGATATTGATGAACCAAAATACCTTAATGAAGCCGTATTAGAATTTCCGGGTTCGGTTATTTTATCATTGACAAATGAGTCGAAATATTTATATAAAAATGCCATTTTCGAGATTGTTGCACATGGGCTAAATATTCATAGAGATGATATAAAATCTGATGAGAAAGTTAAAAGCATCATTAAAAAATCGCATGTCGATCTCAATATAGATATTGAAGATATTTATTATAAGAAAGTAAAAACAATTTATGGCGAAATTATTAAATATGCTTCTACTGCTGAAAACAAATTAAAGCTGAATAAAAAGCAAATTAAAGCCATTACAGATATTAGAATTGCAAATCGTAAAATGATTGAGATAATTAAAGATGTAAGAGAATTGAACAAGAATATTACCTTGTCATTGGATTTTGATAATAAGTATATGTTGAAAGAATATGATGAGTTTAGAAAAAAACTGACCAAAGTATTACGGATTGTTTATCTATTTAGAAAAAGTGAAGATTCTGAGTTGTATGCTGAAAAGTTGGTTCAATTAAAAAATGAAGCTAAAGAAAATATCAGGCATAGTAATAAGGCTATTGATAAATTGATTAGAAAAGATTTGATTAATGCGGAAATGGCCTCATCCTTATTTAACGATTATACTAACGTAAATGAAATCATTAAAAAGCTAATCGAAGTAGCCGAATTGTTATACGGTAAAAAAGATACGCTCTTAGATAATGGCGATGAATAATATCAACTTACCACTCATAATATAATTCGTATATTACAAAAAAACCACCTCGTTCAAGGTGGTTTTTTTGTGTTAAAAGTGCGATTAGTTATTCGCTTTTCTCTTCGGAATTTTTACCGTCTTCTATAACTTCATCAATCACATTAATTGTTGCAGGTTTAACCGTGCTGTCATGAGCATTGTGATACTCTTCCAACAGACTCATTGTTGCCTTAATTAAATCTTTAGTTTCTAATAAGACACTAAAATATAAGGTTGTATTCTTAGGACTAGATTCTTCTGTTCTAGTGCGTTCAACTTGCTTTTTAATTTTATCTTTTACTAAGTTATAAACTTCAGTTCTTTCGTCTAAAATAGCACCAATTTGCTCGAAAGATTCCGATTTAAATGCAACTCTAGTATCTTCAAATAAGATTTCTAGTTTGTCATCAATTTCTTTAAGTTCTTTAATTTGACTGAACTTTAGTTTTTGATGATTGTTATTAATATGCTTGTAACTTACTTTAGAAATGTACTCTAAAGATTGGGTCATATCTTGGAGGTAGCCCAAAATATTAATATAAAAATCACTTGCACCTACACTAGACTCATCTAAATTTTTAATAAAATAGAATACATTATCACGCAAATCATCAACTTCTGCGGTTAACTTCACAACCTGTTTTTTACTCTTTTTAAGTAAGGCTAAATCTTGTCTAGCGAGCCCAACAATAGCATTTGAGTAGATTCTATTAGTTCTTTTCACTACACTTGCCATGTTATTTGCGCTTTCAAGAATAACACCTTGAATTGAACTACTTTCAGCTTTTCTCAAGCTGTCTTCGTCCACAACTTTTGATGATTTGTTTTTATGAGACTTATAATTTCTATATAATAATATAGCGGTTAACAATAGTAGTATAGGAGTCATAACCATAGGATTCCAATTGATAAGGAACACCACGACACCAGCAGCAAAAAATGCACCAATAGCCGTTCCAAACCACCCACCAATAACGTTTAATACACCAGCTACACGATATACGGCACTTTCTCTTCCCCAAGCTCGATCTGCTAAAGAGGTTCCCATTGCAACCATAAACGTCACGTATGTAGTTGACAGAGGTAATTTCATAGAGGTTGCAATTGCAATCAAGACACCAGCAACCATTAAGTTTACAGAGGCTCTAATCATATCGAAGGCAGGAGCATCAATACTTTGGTCTTTTGTCATTATGACATTATCAGGCTTTTGAAAGCTTTTTCCAATACCATCTTGTATTGATTTTGGTAATATTGCACCGAAGTAAGACGATAACTGTGAAGTTGCTTTAACAACAGTTCTTGACAGACCATTAGGTTCGAATTTCTCATGTGTGTCTCCTTGGCGTGATAAACTGATTTCTGTTTCTGCAACTGTTTTGGCTTTTTTGGAAAACCACAATGTCATTACCATAATACCTCCAGCTATAAAAAGCAATAAGGGTTCTGCAGGTACTTTCTTATCTAATACAGCCATTGACATTGATGCATCCATACCGCCAGCTACCCATGCCTCATAGGAGTGGTATGCGGCCATTGGTACTCCAATAAAATTCACCAAATCGTTTCCTGAAAATGCTAACGCTAATCCAAATGTTCCAACGGCTATAACCACGAGTAAAACGGTTTTCTTTGTCAGTTTTTCAAAAATGAATGAAAATAGAGTCCAAAAAATAAAGCTTCCAAGTATAATTAAGAATTCATTCCCTTCTAATAAACTTTTAAGCTCTTTGTAAAAAGGGGTGCCCTTCAATCCTTTTAAGAAAATAAAATAGGTAATGGCGGTTAACGCTACGCCACCAAAAATAATTCCGAAATTCTTTATCTTATTTTCATAATTGAAAGTAAAAATAAGACGGGATACCCATTGTACAAGAGCACCAACAGTGAATGCTATAAATACAGATAGTAAAATACCACTAATAATCGTTAGAGCAGTCTCTGTATTTATATAGTTTCCTATATCTGCAAATGTTTGTTCATCTGATGCGCTGATCTTTATCAATGACATCACAACAGCAGCTCCTAATAAGTTGAATACAATAGAAACCGTTGTTGAAGTAGGCAATCCTAGAGTATTGAAAAAATCAAGTAATAATATATCTGTAATCATTACTGCCATAAAAATAAGCATGATTTCTCCAAATTCAAACTGAGCAGGAATAAAAATTCCTTTTCGAGCTACTTCCATCATGCCACTTGAAAACACAGCACCAATGAAGATTCCTAAACTCGCAACAATCATAATAGTTCTTAGCGAAATTGCTTTAGATCCAATAGCTGAATTTAAGAAGTTAATAGCATCATTACTTACACCAACAATAATGTCAAAAACAGCTAAAATTGTAATGGCAATCAACATAAATAAATAAATATTATCCATAAATCTTTTAATTTAAAAAGGCTTGCAAATATCCTTAGAGTTTCTCTGTAATATGTTACCTTATTGTTATGTTTTTAGTGTTTAAAAATGAATGTCAAATCCTAGTCTAAAAATAATGAGGTTATCATTACCGTCAAGACTTGAGTACGTAATATCTGACTGAACTTTTAATTTGTGGCCTACAATAAATTTATTGACTCCAAGGGTATATTGTTCTCTAGGAAGAGCACTAGTGACAGATTCAAAATCTACAGTCGTATAACGAGCAACTATTTCGTAATTGTTTTTAAATAAATAACCAGCTTGTAAGTTTAAAGCGTTTCCTGTTAAGACAATATCTCCTGTTAAGTCTCCATTAGAATCTGTTGCTAATGTATTGTCAGAATTTCTTGCAACTGCACTATCTGCGGTTCGTTTAGCATATTCTCCCATAAAGGAAAAGCCATTATATTTAAACATGGCGTCAGCAAAAATAGTGATTTGGTCTGTTTCATATAAAGAACTACCATCATTATTAACCATATAGCTTCCGGCAAATCCTCTAACTCTGGGTGCATTTTCATTATAATTGTAAGTAAAGCCAAGCATCAATTTTGGATCTTGTTCACGTTTTAAATCAGATTGGCTATAATCTCCTTTAGATTTAAATGTGCCAAAAGGTAAAAACTCAAGACGAGCTGTATATTGAAGACCTCCTTCATTACCTTCAGTAACATTTCTTCCTTCCCCTTGCGATACAGACACCTTTTCTCGCATTAAAAATTTTTTCCCCAATTTGGTTTTATGTCTTAATTGCATTCCAATATCACGGTCAATATTAAAAAAACTATTCAGTAAGGAACGGTCTATTAATTGAAGATTGGCCGATGAAACAACACGTTCTACATTACCAGGTAGTTTCGTTTGTCCTGCCCAAAGCTCCCAGTTGCCAGAAAAATTCCACATGATAACGGCATCTAAAATATAACGCGGTGTATTTCTATTAAAGCTATTGCCACCAGAAATATCTCTATTAGATAGGCCTAGTTCTAGTTTGTATTTCAGTTTTGGGCTATAGGCAAATCCATCAAACTTTAAACGCGCTCGTCTAATTAAGGCATTATGGAAAGGACTCCCATATTGTTCACCATCATGTCTCCAAATAGAATTTGAACGGAATTGAAAACGAGGTGCAAATTTAACGCTGAATGAACTATCTTTTGCTACAAAGTTAATCATTCCTTTGCCAAATGACGTGTCGCTAATTTCTTGAGATTTTACTTGGGAGAATACAAAACACAAAAATAGTGTCGTTATTAATTTAAGCTTCATTGTAATTATTAGTTTTTGTCATTGCAAATAACTAATTCTAATGTTAACTGAATGTTTCCAAATGATTAATTTTAAGAATTATTTAAAAATAAAAAAGGCTGCTTTAAAAAAAGCAGCCAAAATAGTAGTCATATAGTACCTAGTCGACAAAAACTAATAAATATATATGAAATACTTATTGTGCGTTTAAACACAAATACAAAGATGGGCATTGAACGTAATGTAATTGTAATGTTAATATTATCTAATTATTAAGATTTTAGTTTTTTGTCAAATTACTGATTATGAGCTGTTTGGGAATTCAATGTTAATTTAATGTTATCTAAATGTTTGAATATTGTAAAGTTTTGCTTAAATTTGAAATGCTGTGTATAATTAAAAAACCAAATTCAAAAATGAAAAAGATTTTCGCAATATTATTAATGTTCAGTGTGACTCTTGTATTTGCACAAGAACCAAAACAAGTAGACGTCAATAAAGATGGTGATTTAATAATCGCGACTTATTATCATGATAATGGAGCCATTGAACAACAAGGGACATTTAATGAAGCAGGAGAGCTTCACGGCGTTTGGACGAGTTACGATGTTGAAGGAAATAAAGTTACAGTAGGTAACTATCTCAATGGACATAAAGTGGGCAAATGGTTATTCTGGTCTGATAATAAACTAAGAGAAGTTGATTATGTAGATTCTAAAATAGCTAGTGTAAGCGAATGGACTGATAAAGTTCAATTAGCAATAAGCAACTAAATAAATACTTAAGTTTTAGTACAAAAAATCCCAACCAGTCGGTTGGGATTTTTTATGACCTATATTAAAAGGATTTTTAGAATTTAAAGGTATATCCTAATGAAATTTCTGTACCAGGTTCTCTTAATGAGAAGGTCTGGTTTTGAGCTTCAAACGATTGGTAGTCACTTTCTCTTTTACTGTTTAACATGTTGGTGATTTTAAAGTTGATCGATGAATTTTTGTTTTCACCAAAAGCTTTATTCAATGTAAAGTTTAAACTATTAAAGGGTTGCGTGAATACATCTGGAACAAGACCAATACCAACAACTTGAAGTGTTTCGCCTTGCACATTGTAAAATAAACCGGTTTGAAATCCTATGTCAGAGTTGTTATAATCAAAACCAAAGTTAATAACATAAGGTGCTTGACCTTGTAAGTCTCGTTCTCGTTCAATAGACTCGCCATCTCTAGCTGCTAATTCACGACTTGTAAATTCATCATCAGACATGGTTAATTCTGATTTCGTTACTGATATATTGGTTGTGAATTTTAAATCGTTTAGGCCTTCAGATATAAAACCAAGACGTTGTCTTAATTCAAACTCTACACCATATACTTTTGCATTACCGAGGTTGGCAACAGTTAATTGCGTAGGAGCTTGTAAAAAGAACGATTGTTCAATTGGATCTTTAAAATCTTTGTAAAATCCACTTACAGCAAACATTTGACCTTCATCACCAAAGCGCTCATATCTTAAATCAAAGTTAGTGACGTAGGTAGGTACCAAGTTAATATTACCAATAAATAAACGGTTTGTAATAGGATCAAAGATTCGTGCAACAGAGGATTCTTTAAATGAAGGTCTCGCTGTTGTGCGAGAAAAAGAGGTTCTGATATTGCTGTTATCTGTAACCGCATAAATAAGGTTTGCAGAAGGAAAAACATCCAGTTCATCTAGTATATTTTCCCTTTCAAATTGTGTCTCATTATTCTGTCCTGTGTAAAACGATTTAAAGAACTCTGTTCTTACGCCTAAAACAGTTTTTAGGTTTTCAGAGACGTTAAATTCAGCTGAAAAATAGGTAGCTCCAATGTTTTGCTCCCCTTCATAGGCGTCAATTGGATTAAATTGATCACCAAATACCAAAAATGTACCTGAATCTGAAATTGGATTCCAAAGGTTTTCAGTTGCTAATAGGTTATCTGCATTACCATCGGCTATAAAAGAATCATCGCCTTGAATGTTAAAGGTATAATCATCAATACTAAAATCTCTAAATTTATAAGTATAGGCTCCACCAAATTTTATTTTTGCTGGTTTTCCAAATAATTCTACTGTTTTATCAAAATCAACTTTTCCTGCCCAGTTCTCTTCAATAAGATTTCTCCAGAGTTGAATTGGAAATGTTGAGGCCGATGGACTCACAAAGTACTGACCTTCTCCAGATTGCTGAAATGGTGTAATTCTATGTGCTTTATCCATAACTTTTGAGAACGTTGGAGATAGTTTCCACTCAAAATTAAAGGCGTTCTCATCACTGCTTAAACGGTGTTGTCCGCCAAATAGTAAATTAGTAATCGAACGTTCTGTATAGGTTAGTGAGCTTTTTATTAATGGCTCAATACCGCCACCTACACCATCTTGAGAGATGTCTTGCTCAAAAAAACCTGCAGTAGATTCTCCATTTTGAATATGTAATACATTAACCTTGTATTTTGAGGTATCGGTCTTATAGGTTAAACCGAGCATCCCATTTAGGATCACATTATTTATACCTTCAGAACCTCTAGAATCTAAAACGGAGTTTAATTCATTTTCAGAAGAATCACTAAAGTTTTTTACAAAAGCGCCATCATTTCTATTCTCGTAAAATGTAGTTTCGTTTTTATAGGAGAATGACGCTTGATAGCCAATGTTGTCATCACCAATATCGTATTGATTTCCTAAAGTAAAACCCAAGTCAAAGTTCATTCCACTAGTTTCTTGCTTTGCTTGTAGCTCCTTCTGAAATCTGTTTGTTAAGGATGTTAATAATATTCGGTTTTCAAAAGTCCCAGGAATTCTTTGATACCTGTTTATTGGAAGATTTCTTGTACCATCGTCAAAACCTAAAAAATCGGTATCACTTCCTGTATAGGTTAAGTACTTATCATTAAAGTGCATATCAGGATTATAACCACTACCCATTGAAAGGGTGTATTCTGGCCTCGTAGGGAAATCTTTAGTGACAATATTGACGATACCTCCAGTAAAATCTGCAGGATATTCAGCCGAAGCCGATTTTAAAACAATAACATTGTCTAAGATGTTAGTGGGAAATAAATCCATTTGGATTGAATTTCGATCGGGATCTAAACCAGGAATATCAATACCGTTTAAAATAGATTTTGTGTAACGGTCACCTAATCCACGAACATAAACATATTTTCCACCTTCAATAGAAACTCCAGGAACTGCTTTTACTGCACTTGCAAGGTTACTGGCTCCAGAGCTATTTATAGATTGAGCCGATAAACCATCCATAACAACAACAGATTTCTTTTGCATGTCTAATACAGCACTTTCTGTATTTCGTTTTGAGCTTGTCGTTATAATAATGGTGTCTAATGAATTTGTTTCTAGAGTCACATCTATAGTAGTGACTTCTCCAGCTTTAATAACAACATCACTAATTTCTTGGGTATTATATCCTACAAATGAATACACGATGGTATATGTTCCTGGATCTAATTCTAACTCATATTTACCATCAAAATCAGAAGTAGTTCCAGTAGTCGTTCCTTTTACTAAAACATTTGCAAATGCCATTGGTTCTACAAACTCACCGTCAATAAGGTTTCCTGCTAATGTTCCTTGTTGTGCATTAGCAAAACCAATACTTACAAATAAAAGTAGTAGGAGTGAGTGTATTTTCTTTTCCATATTTAGTTAATTGTCTAAACCCTTGCGCGTTAATTTCTTTAACGCGCAGTCGTTTATATTGTGTTAGAGTTTACTTGGCTTGTACATCTGTGTGAACTTAATGTTTCAGTTTAAAACCCTAAGCCACCCGCTGTATTTGAGTACGTCCAAGCTAACTCTGCGGTTGAAGCTCCTACGGTATTCTCACCTTGAGTTATTGCAATAGCCGTTGATCCAAACCCTGTTACTGTAACAGTTTCTGCTTTGTTTACAAAAACGCTTGTGACATCAGTAACCTCTGAAGGCAATACAATTTCCCAAGTTCCGAAGGTTAAATCTCCGTTGTTATAGTTTGTAGCAACACCATCATTATCTAACTCAACATCTGAAGAGGCTTTAAACCCATAAGCATATATATTATTAGTTGCTCCTGTTGCGCCACTTCGGTAATCGGCATACTCACCATTTTCAGTAACTGTGTTTCCAATGATTGTTGCATTTTGTAAGATAAATGAGCCAGTCGCAGATCCTTCTGGACCGTCAACTTCAAACGCGTGATCAGAGAAGTCTCCAAGCACTACAACGGCATTGTCGATTGTACCTGAGTACGCTTGGTCAATATCTATAGCGTCATCACCTTGAGCCCATATTAATAGGTTTGAAGCGTTTACAGTTCCGCCAAAGAATTCGATGCCATCATCAACATTAGCAACAACTTCAATATTATTAATGATTGTACCATTTCCGACGCCACCTAAGGTTAAGCCATTGATTTCGTTCCCTTCACCAATTAAAGCGCCACCATGACGAATAGAGATATATGAAAGAACTCCTGAGTTATCAGCCGCATCCGTTCCGCCATATAATCCAAAAGTATCATCAGCAGGAATACCTTCAATTTGAGCTTCTGTAATATCTCCTGAGAAAGAACAAGGTGCATTACCTAATACAATTAATCCTCCCCAAAGACCTCTATCGTTTTGATCTAAATTTGTACCAGCAATCTCTCCACATGCAATATTATCACTTGTAGATGTGAAAATAATAGGAGCAGTTGCTGTTCCAACAGCATTCAGTTGAGCATCTCTAGCAATAATTAATGCAGAGGCTAATGAACCAGTTCCAGGAGTTCCTTTAACAATTGTACCTGCTTCAATAGTTAATGTAGCACCATTCTCTACAACAACTTTTTGATTTAATTGATAAATGTTATCGTTGGTCCAAGTTGTGTCTTCAGTGATAGCACCAGTAACAGAGATCATTGGGCATTCTTCGCCGTTGTTACCACCATTATTGTTATTGATGATCGTAGTTTCTTCTATAATGATAGGTGTGTCGTCGTCTTTAAAGCATCCAGTGAATACTAGAGAAGAAGCGATTAAAGCAGATAATACTAATTTTTTCATGATATTTTTTTTAAGTAGTTTCATATTCTTGTTAATGGTGCAAAGATGAATACATAATGTAAAGTTTAGGTTAATAACACATTAAACCTAAATGATAAAAAGGTTAATTCAGTGTTATGTGACATTGTCATTTTTTATGAATAGGAAACATAAAATTAACATTGGAATACTTATCTTGCTGCTGCTAAAAAATATCTATGAATTGGGAACAATTACTCTCCTTAAAACGTTTTGGAGATACTCATAAACGCTTACGAAAAGAACAGGACGAAACACGATTAGGTTTTGAGGTGGATTATGACCGAATTATTTTTTCTTCGGAATTTAGAAGTCTTCAAGACAAAACTCAGGTCGTTCCATTGTCAAAAACCGATTTCGTACACACACGTTTAACACACAGTTTAGAGGTCAGTGTTGTAGGACGTTCACTTGGACGAAAAGTTGGACAAAGGCTTTTAGAAAAGCATCCACATCTTAAAGATACTCATGGCTATCAAATGAATGATTTTGGAGCTATCGTCGCTGCGGCTGCTTTAGCACATGATATTGGGAATCCTCCTTTTGGTCATTCGGGAGAGAAAGCTATTGGTGAATTTTTTAAAACTGGAGAGGGTCGCTATTTTGAAGATGAGCTTAGCCAAAAGCAATATGAAGACTTATGCAGTTTTGAAGGTAATGCCAATGGGTTTAAAATACTTACTGAAAGCCGACAAGGACGCATAGCAGGTTTGCGACTCAGTTATGCCACACTTGGTGCATTTACAAAATACCCTAAAGAGTCGCTTCCAAAGAAACCAACAACCCATATTGCAGATAAGAAATACGGTTTTTTTCAAAGTGAAAAAGACGTTTTCGAGGACGTCGCTCAAGAGTTAGGATTGATCAAAAGAGGATCAGCTAATGATATGAGTTATTGCAGACACCCTTTAGCGTATTTAGTTGAGGCTGCGGATGATATTTGCTACACCATTATAGATTTTGAAGATGGGATTAACTTAGGGCTCATTCAAGAAGAATATGCATTAGAGTATCTTATTAATTTGGTGAGAGGCTCCATACAAACCAAAACCTATAACGCTTTACAAAGTACACAAGACCGATTAAGTTATTTAAGAGCTTTAGCAATTAACACCTTGATTAATGAAGCTGTCGACATATTTATGATAAATGAATCGGCTATATTGGCTGGTGAATTTTCAAAGGCACTTATGGATTTTAGTGCTTACGAAGCTCAAATAAACGACATTATTAAATTAAGTATTTCTAATATTTACCAGTCTAAGGAAGTGATAGACAAGGAGATAATAGGCTATAAGGTTATTAACGAACTTTTAAATATCTTTACAAAATCGGTTATTAATGACTTTAAAGGGGAGTTGTCAAATTTTGACACTCTAATTTTGAAAGTTTTAGAGCCAAATGTAGACATACAAAAAGAACATTTTTACGACAGATTATTAGCTGTCTGTTTTTATGTCTCAAAATTATCTGATAGCAATGCTATGATGACCTATCAGAAATTAAAAGGAAACCATTTATAAATAAAAATTGAAGAAAAGGATGAAAAAGAAATTACAGATTATTGCACCATTATTTATCTTATGCTTAATTACAATCTTTGTAATTACATCAACAAACGAAGACGATACAGCTCTTGAAGAGTTAAAACAAAAGCACGCTTCGTTTTTAGAAAACAGTCCGTATAAAGACACAAAAAATCTTTCAAAGAAAGAAAGAAAAGCTTTAGGCTTACCGCCTAATGCTTATAATGATCAAAAATGGGAATTAACAATGAACCCAGCTACAGGAAGACCAACACCAGAAGTCGCACTAGAGTTGCAAGAGACTTTACGAGAGCAGCGTGCTCTAACAAGAGGCGTGGGAGGCGATACAGCCAACCCATGGGTGAACAGAGGACCTAATAATCAAGGTGGTCGAACCCGAGGAATTATGTTTGATCCTAATGATATTAATAACGCAAATCCAGCAGATGATTATACACGTGTTTTTGCAGGAGGTGTTTCAGGTGGTTTATGGGTTAATGAAGATATTACTGATGCAGATGAGTCATGGACTTTAGTTCCAGGCATCCAAGCGAATATCTCTGTAACTGTTATTATTTCAGATCCAAACGACTCTAATAAGTTTTATATTGGATCTGGTGAGCCTTATATTGGAGCGGATGGTGCAGTGATTGGTCGAGGTGTTTGGAGATCTTTAGATGCAGGTGTTACTTGGGAAAACGTTATTGGCGGTTTTACAGGTGTTAGTAATGGAGGTCAAGATGTAGAGGGAATTTTTTATGTTAGTGATATCGTCGCGAGAAATGTTGGAGGTGTTACAGAGTTATATGCCTCTTTTCCTGATGGTAGATATGTAGAAGCGAGTGCACCTAATAATTTCTTAGGACGTAATACTAGAGGTCTTTATAAATCTACTGATGATGGTGAGACATGGTCGCGTTTTGATATTCAATTCAGTAATGGTGATTATAAAACAACGAATGATATTGAGCTCGATGCTAATAATAATATTTGGGTGACTACGACTAGAAGTTCTACTGGTCAAGGCGGTGGAGATATTTATAGATCTACAGATGGTAATACATTTGATTTAATTCGTTCATTAGGCGCTGCTCGAAGAACTGAATTAGAAGCCTCTCCAACGGACCCTAATACATTTTGGATTGCCGCTGATATTGGTAATGAAGCAGATCTCTTTATTACAACTGATGCTTTTGCTACGCTACAGCTTATGAATGAGCCAGCTGATGCAGATCCTGGTATTTCTCCTGACGATTATACTAGAAATCAAGCATTTTATGATTTGCCAATTGAAGCTGATGAGAACGGAAAGTTGTATGTAGGAGGTATTGATTTGTTCGTGTCTTCAGCACCAACTAATACTGCTGGATGGTCACAGATATCTGAATGGTTTAACATTGGAGGTTTGACTGCCTCGCAAGTTCATGCAGATCAGCATGCTATTGTTTTTAGACCTGGAACTAACGGTAATGAAGCTTTATTAGGTACTGATGGAGGTGTTTACTATGCCAGTGATTTATCAAACACTATTGGGAATGCCAATGCCATAGAATCAAGAAATAAAGATTTTGTGACGACACAATTTTATTACGGAGCAATGGATACGTCAAGTGCCAATACCACTATTGCTGGTGGAACACAAGATAACGGTACCCAGTTTGTTATTGATGGAGATGATGGGCTTAATGGGTTTTTTGATCCCGTTGGTGGAGATGGCGGATTTACAGAGTTTGATGATAATGGTGAGTACGTAATTACAACTTATCCTGGTAATACGTCTATATTTCTGAGCTTTCCTAGTTTTGCTAATGGTGCTCTAATCACTGCAAATGGAGGAGGAAGTTTTATTAATGATGCTGGTTTAGATCAAAATCTCGATATTTTGTATACGAATGCGTCGAGTAATGCCAACGGGTT
>Ga0316189_10001093_pt1 | contig 26947 bp, 24 predicted proteins | sample LowCovwburrow_MG_FD_204930 | JGI IMG/M metagenome (GOLD analysis project Ga0316189, IMG submission 204930) | Coastal sediment microbial communities from Maine, United States - Lowes Cove worm burrow | ecosystem: Environmental > Aquatic > Marine > Coastal > Sediment | place: USA: Maine...
GCAAGTGAAAGGGATTTCAATGAATTTTCAGCCTAACTCTCAAATCTTAATTTTTGATCGTTTTGGTAAACTGCTTGTAGAACTAGATCCACTTGGTCCTGGTTGGGACGGAACTTTCAACGGTTTCAATATGCCAACTAGTGATTATTGGTTTGTAGTCACCCTAGAAGATGGTCGCACTTTTAAAAGTCATTTCACATTGAAACGTTAATTGAATTACGTAAATTAGAACATAAAAAACTTTAGTATGAGGCTTATAAAAGCTCTAATAGTTGTTTTCATCTGCATTGTTGCCAAGCCTTCGTTTGCACAAGACATCGAGCTATTTGAGCAATTTAATGGTCGTTATGATTATACAGCCATTGGAAATACGCTCAATCCATTTGAAAATAATATAGATCAAAGTTTTTGCTTTCCGTTAGAATCCTCTAGTGCCAATTTAAATCTACCATCGTCAGCGACTGTAATTGCTGCATATATGTATTGGGCTGGTTCAGGTACAGGTGATACATTAGTAACTTTAAATGGACTAGAAATAGAAGCCGAAGACACGTATACCGTTGACTATGTTGAGCCCATTACTGGAGCACTCACCTATTTTTCATGTTATGCGAATATTACCGATTTTATAATTTCCGAAGGTAATACCTCCTACGAACTCTCAGATCTTGATATTACAGAAGCCCTTACAAATTCGCCTAGATATTGTTCCAACCGAACCAATTTTGCGGGTTGGAGTATTTATGTCATTTACCAAGATGACAACTTACCTTTAAATCAGCTCAATTTATACCAAGGTTTAGAAATCATAAACAGTGTTAACCAAGAAAAAACTATTGAAATTGATAATCTTAATGTCATTGATAATCAAGGTGCAAAAATTGGATTTCTAGCCTGGGAAGGTGATGATAATTTGAACTTTGGAGAAAGCCTATCGATAAATGATAATATTTTATCAAATCCGCCTCTTAACTTAAGTGATAACGCTTTTAATGGCACCAACACATTTACAAATTCTTCGACATTTTACAATGGTGATTTAGATGTATACGATATTCAAGATAACATCAATATTGGTGACACGAGTGCTACGATAAAAATGACTACAGGTGATTTTGATGAATTTGGTCAATTTAGAGCAGATCTCATTATTATAAATAACATTGTTACCGTTTTAAATAGTCAGTTACCAGACGCGACCATTGCTATAGATGACTATGTGATTAACTGTGGTGATCGAACACTTATTGTAGATTATACAGTATTCAATATTAATTGTACAGATCCCTTACCTGCAATTACACCTATCGCTTTTTATGCTGATGGTGTTCTCATTGGCCAAAGTCAAACGCAAAACGAGATTCCTATTAACGCCTCGGAAATTGGCAGCATCACACTAATGCTTCCTGATGATATTGCAGATGTATTTTTATTAAACTTAGCAGTAGATGATGATGGCACTGGCAATGGAATAGTGATAGAAATCGATGAAACTAATAATACAGATAACCAACTGATTGAGCTTTTGATTGTTCCTCCAATTCAAACGTTACCCAGTCAAATTGCTTGCAACGAAGGCTTTAATGCTGGGACTTTTGATTTAGTAGCAGTATTAGAAACAGCATTAGATGCGCAAGTTGAAGCCGAGTTTTATGAAACCCTTTCAGATTTAGAAGCCGAAACAAACAGTATTATTAATCCTGAAGCGTATTCAAACAGTGCAAATCCCATAACCATTTATGCACGCGTTGACAATCCGCCTTGTTATGATATTTATGAGTTTGAACTCATGGTAGAAAACTGTCCGCCATACGTTCCTGAAGGATTTTCTCCAAATGATGATGGCACAAACGACTGGTTTAATATTCAAGGCTTATATGACATTTTTGAGCAACATGAACTCAAAATTTATAATCGCTATGGAACTCTGATTTTTGAAGGTAATAATGATAAAAAATGGTACGGCCTTATTAATAGAGGTTTAAACAATCACGGAAATCTTGTTCCTGTTGGGACGTACTTCTATATTCTAAATCCCAATGATGCTAATTTCGAATCTCAGATAGGTTGGGTTTATGTAAATTATTAGAGACAATTGATTTGCCCATATAATAAGAATTGAATAGAAATTTCAAAACTATACACCTACTTCAGAGGTTTGACTTCATTATGCTTAACCACTTGCGACAATACGATTTGTGTTTTGGTCTCACCATAGACAATCAATTGATCAATAAAGGATTCTAGATGTTTTTGGTTTTTTAAAACGACTTCCATAACGAAATTTTCATTACCTGTAATTCGGTAGCAATTAATCACTTCATCATAGGTTTTTACTTTTTCTAAAAACGGTTTTAACATGCCCATAAAAGCACGTAAAGTAATTAAAGCCTTAAGCTGATAGCCAACTTCAAAAGGAGAGACTAAGGCATTGTAACTTTCAATGATTCCAGCATCTTCCATTTTTTTAATACGTTCAGAGACGGCAGGTGAACTAATCCCAACTTGACGACCAATTTGCGTATGAGATTGTCTAGCATTTAACTGAAGACCTTTCAAAATCTTCCAATTAAGGTTATCTATTTCCATTTAAAGTAAATTAAAAATATACATTAATAATTAAACCAAATATACAATTTTACTTTAAATATTAAATATGAATTTGTCTAGTTGTCACTAAATTTGTTACTCTTTGCTAAAGAAAATGAATTATAATATCCCATCTCATCTCTCAGAACTGCCAATTTATCAAAAGGCAATAGATATTCTTGTACTATCAAGAAATATCTCAACATATCTTAATCAAGATTTAGCGTATTTACGATCAGACGGAACAGAAGACAATGATATTTATTTCTCAGGTGATATCATTCAGCAATCGCAATCTTTAGCACCTGAAATAGAAAAGGCACAAGCTGAGCGTTTTTCAGATAAAAAACATAAGCATCTGGATTCTTTAGAGCGATTGACTTATCGTCTGCATCTTAACTGTAATCGTTTACAGCACTGCAATAGTAATGGTAAAGATTATTTGCCTATTCTTCAAAAAGAACTTAAAAAATTTAAGCGTTTACAACGCAATTGGATGTTAACCTTATAGGGAAGGGGCTTTAGGTTTCTTAGTAAGCCAAACGATTTTCAGAAACTCTTCTATTATTCCATCTTCGACTATTGTAACTCTGAGATGGATAATATTTTTCAGTTTTATCAGATCCTATTAACCATTCTAAATGGTTTTGAGGCTTTTTTCGTGAAATTGGATTTGAGGTTAATGGCGTATTCATAATATGTGAATGTCAAAATTTATATGAATTTACAACTGGAAATTTCAATTCACTTTAATTCATGTTTTTTTTAGATTAATCGTGCATTTTTCCCCACAACGAGCAAAAAAGCGCAAAAATTGACGCTGAAATAAAGCCTGTATTTAATTTTCTAAAAAAATAAGTCGCAAAATAATAAAATACCCATAACATATTTATTACGTGAATTTTATAATGTGTTTTAACATTGCAAAAGTAGTAGTAAAAATGACTTAACTACATTCCAAAAAATTATTTAGCTAAAAAAACTGGAGTAATAATAAATGTATAAGCAAGAATTGTCTTGTTTTGAAGATTGCAAAAAATAATGCACTGTATGCACTATTTTTCAAAGATTGCAATATTAAAAATCTACTTAAGATTCGAGCGCTCATGTTATTCACAATATCAGTTGTTATCGCGATTGGTTCTCTGAGATCTTAAAGCAAGTTCAGGATAAGCCATATTCACAGTTTCTCATGCGTTGTGCTTTGAGAATTTAGAATCCTGCTTACATATTTCGTCTATACTGACCTCCTACTTCAAATAATGACTTCGTGATTTCTCCCAAAGAACACACTTTACAAACATTCATTAAAGCTTCAAAGATATTGTCATTATTAATCGCTTTATGCTGTAGGTCTTTCAATAATTGCTCGGTGTCATGTGCTTTATGAAGATTTTCTAAGGTATTAATTTGAAATTGCTTTTCTTCCTCAGTAGCCCGAATTACTTCTGCTGGTAAAACCGTTGGAGATCCAGTGCTACTTAAAAAGGTGTTCACTCCAATAATTGGAAATTCACCATTATGCTTTAATGTTTCATAATACAAACTCTCTTCCTGGATTTTACTGCGCTGATACATCGTTTCCATAGCACCTAATACGCCACCGCGCTCTGTGATGCGATCAAATTCTAAAAGCACAGCTTCCTCTACCAAATCAGTTAACTCTTCAATAATGAATGACCCTTGAATTGGATTTTCATTTTTATTTAAGCCGAGCTCTTTATTAATAATCAATTGTATTGCCATAGCACGACGAACCGATTCTTCTGTTGGTGTGGTAATCGCTTCATCATAGGCATTGGTATGCAGAGAGTTACAGTTATCATAAATTGCATATAACGCTTGAAGTGTTGTACGAATATCATTAAAGTCAATCTCTTGAGCATGCAAGCTTCGACCTGACGTTTGAATATGGTATTTAAGCATTTGCGCTCTAGGGTTTGCACCATATTTATGTTTCATTGCTTTTGACCAAACCTTTCTGGCTACACGACCAATGACTGCATATTCTGGATCGATTCCGTTTGAGAAAAAGAACGATAAGTTTGGACCAAATTTATTGATATCCATGCCTCTCGATAAATAATATTCTACGTAAGTAAATCCGTTAGATAAGGTAAACGCTAATTGCGAAATTGGATTCGCTCCAGCTTCGGCAATATGATATCCAGAAATAGATACTGAATAGAAATTACGTACATTATTTTCAATAAAATATTCTTGTACGTCACCCATTAAACGCAGTGCAAATTCCGTAGAAAAAATACACGTGTTTTGCGCTTGATCTTCTTTTAAAATATCCGCTTGAACTGTTCCACGAACTTGTGCTATCGTTTTAGTTTTTATATCGGCATAAACATCAGCTGGTAACACTTGATCTCCAGTGACACCTAATAGCATTAATCCTAAACCATTATTACCCTCAGGTAAATCACCATGATAACTTGGACGTATATTATCTTTATAAATCTTTTTTATTTTGGCTTCAACGTCCTTTTCTAAGTTATGTTCTTTGATATACATCTCACATTGTTGATCGATGGCGGCATTCATAAAAAACCCTAACAACATTGGTGCAGGACCATTAATTGTCATACTAACAGACGTCATGACATCAGCTAAATTAAAACCAGAATAGAGTTTTTTAGCATCATCTAAACAACAGATAGAGACACCTGCATTTCCAATTTTCCCATAGATATCTGGTCTACGATCTGGATTATTTCCATATAAAGTAACACTATCAAATGCAGTTGATAAACGCTTGGCTGGCAGACCCATACTTACATAATGAAAACGTCTATTGGTGCGTTCTGGACCACCTTCACCAGCAAACATACGTGCTGGATCTTCTCCTGTTCTTTTAAACGGATATAGTCCTGATGTATATGGAAATTCTCCTGGCACATTTTCTTGTAAACACCACTTTAAAATGTCTCCCCAAGCTTGATACTTTGGTAACGCCACTTTTGGAATTTGTGAGTGAGACAATGATTCTGTATGTGTTTCTATCTTTATTTCCTTATCTCTTACTTTAAACGAATAGATAGGGTTTTTATATGTGTTTACTTTCTCTTCCCAACCTGTAATCACTTCCCAATTGTAAGGATCCAAGTTTAGTTTGACACGATCGAACTCTTTAATAAGCAGATTAACTAAGTCTTTATTTTCGTCATTCTGAACTTGTTTCAGAATTTCATCTTCATTTAATCCTAATTTTCCAATAAAGGAAGTCTCTATTTCATTCGAAGAGACATTAACAACCGAACCTATTGTTTTATAAATTCCATAGAGTTTTTGAGCGACTTCAACTTGTTGGTTAGCCGTTTTATCATAGGCACGATTACTCTCAGAAATTTCAGAAAGGTAACGCGTTCTTGACGGTGGAATCACGAATATCTTTTCACTCATTTCATTTGAAATATGAAACGTCGATTTTAAATCGGATCCTGCTTTCTCTACAATTTTATCCATAATAGCTTTGTAGAGCGTATTCATTCCTGGATCGTTAAACTGAGATGCAATAGTCCCAAAAACTGGCAAATCATCTTGATGTACATCCCAAAGATGATTATTACGCATGTATTGCTTTTTAACATCGCGCAAGGCATCAAGAGAGCCTCGTTTATCAAATTTATTGATCGCTACCAAATCAGCAAAATCAAGCATATCAATTTTTTCGAGTTGTGTGGCAGCACCAAACTCAGGTGTCATGACGTATAATGACACGTCGCTGTGTTCTATAATTTCGGTATCTGATTGTCCGATACCTGATGTTTCTAAAATAATTAAATCAAACTCCGCCGCTTTTAAGACTTCAACAGCTTCATTTACATATTTAGATAATGCCAAGTTTGATTGACGTGTCGCTAAACTACGCATATAAACTCTTGGTGAATTGATAGCATTCATTCGGATGCGGTCACCTAGCAAAGCACCTCCCGTTTTTCGTTTTGAAGGGTCAACGGAAATAATACCAACCGTCTTCTCTGGAAAATCAATTAAGAACCGACGCACTAATTCATCAACTAAGCTAGATTTTCCCGAGCCTCCTGTTCCTGTAATTCCGAGAACTGGTGTTTTAGAATCTTTATTTTTAATATGAATTTTATCTAGAGTGTCCTTAGCAATATCAGGGAAATTTTCAGCAGAAGAAATCACACGAGCAATCGCTTTTGGATTTTTCGATGGAAGGTGATCAATTTCATCACTGAGAGATTCTCCAATAGCGAAATCAGATGTTTCAACCAAATCATTAATCATGCCTTGTAATCCCATTTCACGTCCATCATCAGGAGAGTAAATTCTGTCGATACCATAATCCATGAGATCTTTAATTTCGGAAGGTAAAATAACGCCTCCTCCTCCTCCGAAGATTTTGATATGACCTGCGCCTTTTTCTTCAAGCAAATCGTGCATATATTTAAAATACTCATTATGACCACCTTGGTATGAGGTTAGGCAAATGGCATTTACATCTTCTTGAATGGCAGTATTAACTACTTCTTCAACACTTCTATCGTGACCTAAATGAATCACCTCAACTCCTGTGGATTGGATGATACGTCTCATAATATTTATGGATGCATCGTGACCATCAAAAAGGGATGCTGCTGTTACGATTCTTACTTTATGTTTCGGGTTGTATGGTGCGACTTGCTTCATTCGTAATAATATGTGATTTTAAACACGCAAATTTACGGAATATTAAAAAAACAACACGAAAAATCAGTAAATATCTAATTTTATTAATCATTGGTTTTATAGCATAAATTATCCTATTTTCGTTTTGTTATTTTCAATAAATAATCTTCTTTTAAAGCGCAACATGAAGAAAATCACCATACTAATTCACTGTAAAGATCAGCCCGGAATTATTTCATCGGTAACCAATTTTATTGCCAATAATAAGGGCAACATCGTTTACATAGATCAACATGTTGATAGAGAACAGAATATATTTTTCATGCGATTAGAAAGTGAGTTTACTTCGTTTTCAATGGAAGACTTCAAAGCTGATTTTAAACATTCTCTAGCGACCAAGTTTGAAATGAAATGGCGTATTTATGATGCTGAAGACAAGCCAAAAATGGCATTGTTTGTTTCAAAATACGATCATTGTTTGTATGATATTTTAGGACGTTATAAATCGGGAGAATTGCATACTGAAATCCCTTTCATTCTTAGCAATCATAATGATTTAAAGCCTATTGCAGACAATTTTGGTGTTCCGTTTTATCATATTCCAGTGACTAAAGACACTAAAGCTGAAGCAGAGAACAAGCAGTTAAAGCTATTAGAAAAACACCAAATAGACTTTATCGTTTTAGCACGTTATATGCAGATAGTGTCAGGAAAACTAATCGAAAAATACACCAACAAAATCATCAATATCCATCATTCATTTTTACCAGCATTTGTAGGAGCAAAACCGTATCATTCGGCATTTAAAAGAGGAGTTAAAATTATTGGAGCCACAAGTCATTATATTACAGAAGAACTAGATGCTGGACCCATAATTGAACAAGATGTTGCTCGTGTATCTCACACCTATGCTATAGATGATCTAATTACTAGAGGTCGTGATTTGGAAAAAATCGTACTAGCAACAGCGATCAAACACCATATCAATAGAAAGGTAATGGTGTACAACAATAAGACGGTTATTTTCTATTAAGCTACAGTTTTAAAAACGTGTTCACCTTCGGTATGATGACTACAACTAAAGGTTCTTGCATTGCTCATGAGAAATGATCTGCATCTTTAATTTCTATTTATTCTGCTTGGATTAAAAATTTTAGGAACTTTAAGCTCTCCTCCAAGCACTAAATTTTTTACACATCTTATTTAAATCGTTAGAAAACGAATTTGACTAGCTTCGACAAGAATCTTTAATTCACAAAGTTTTAAACTATGTAATATTTCAAGCCTCCAATGTTTATATTTACAAAAAAAATAGCCCCTATTATGTACAAGAAATTATTGATTTTTATAGCCATTTTTAATTTAACTGCCTGTTCAGAATTACAGGATGTTGTTAATAGTCTTCCTCAAGGAACTGGTGACATATTGAGTAATGCAGATATTGCTTCAGGTTTGCGTCAAGCCCTAGATATGGGTATTGAAAAGCAAGTTAGTAAATTGACTCAAAAGGATGGTTTTTTCGGAAATGAATTGGTGAAAATTTTACTTCCGGAAGAATTACAAAAAGTAGACAAAGGGCTTCGTGATATAGGATTAGGGAATTTAGCGGATGAAGGATTAAAAGTCCTGAACAGAGCTGCTGAAGATGCGGTTAGTGAAGCTACTCCCATATTTGTAAACGCAGTTAAAGACATTACGTTTAACGATGCTAAAAATATTTTACTAGGAAACGATGACGCAGCAACATCCTATTTAACAACAAAAACGCAAAATGACCTCTATAACAAATTCAAACCGGTTATAAATAATTCGTTTTCTAAGGTTGGTGCAGATCAAATATGGACAAACCTTATTAGTAAATATAATGCGATTCCGTTTACTAGTAATGTAAATCCAGATCTTACCGATTATGTTACAGGTGAAGCACTTAAAGGTGTTTATACGATGATCGCTGTTGAAGAAAAAGAAATTAGAAATAAGGTATCGTCAAGAAGCACAGATTTATTACAAAAAGTTTTTGCCCTACAAGATTAAGAACTGACTTTACATCCAGTACTTGAAAAACCGAATATATATGTATATGTATTCGGTTTTTTTGTGCATATCATAAAAACCGTTGCAATACTGTCTATATCATTATATCATCTTTAAAAATTGAGAAATAACTTATTAATGTAATGCTAACATTTACATAACGTTAGATCCTTTAATAAAGCGCATCTTTGAGGTGTTAGCAAAAAAATACTTCATTATTTTTTTAATTAGACAGTTAGTTTAAAAAATCGATCTTTTCCTTAGGTCGGTTTTTTTTTGATTAAACCCACCGTCAATTTTTCACTATGAATTCAAGTTGGAATAAAATTTAACTTGCTCATCTACAATTTTTTATCTAAATTTAATAGCTAATAGTAAAACTAATGAAACCAATCCTTAAAATTCAAGACCACCAAAAACTACTACTATCTCGTTACAAACTTTTAATTGAACACGCTTATAATTTTCGTCAAACAGATTCCGCTCTTAGTGATATATCGGAATACAAAGCTATAAAACTGCTTCACAAATTGAATAAACTTAAGTACCTCAATAGAGATTTAAGCACAATTCAACAAAATTAATTTTACATTTATTTAACGTTACTAAAGCGTCTAACGCCTGTTTTTATACCGTATATATAGTATAAAAACCAGTGCTATGAATTCTCATTTTTGTAAAGTAGGCAAAACAAGATCCAATATTAATACCGTTTTTAGCTTAAAAGATTTAGAAGATAGATATGTTCGTTTTGTTGAAGAAGCGTATAATATTGAGCAAACTGATATGAGTTTGAGCGATATTTTATTTTACGAAGCTAAAAAACTTAAACAACGCATCTTAAATTTAAAACGGACTAATGCCGAAGACCTGGATGCAGCGTTTTAAAGTATTTAAACGCATACTGTAATTTTGAGCCATACCAAGAGAAGTATTCACCATCTACTAACATAATTTTAGTGTTTGGAAATTGACCTTCTAATTCTTTAATATGATCACTTTTGAATGGATAAGGCTCACTTGATAGCAAAATCAAGTCGAGATTTTCTTTAATGGCGCTCAAATCGACTTCAGGATAGCGTTCTAAATTTCCGAAATAATTGTCATAATTATTTAGCTTTAGCATGTGGTCAATAAAAGTTTGACTTGCTGCCACCATCCAAGGGTTCTTCCAAATAAAATAAGCTACGTTTAATTTGGGCTTGTCTTCAATAAATTTTGAGAAGTCCTGGTATTCACTTCTTACAACCTTCAGTATGGAATTTGCTCTGTCTTGTGCTAAAAACAATTCACCATACATATTTATCAACTCTAAAGCATCCTGAAGATTATAAATATCACTGATATGGACAGGAGCAATTTTTTCTAGTTCTGAAATCATATTCTTTGTGTTTTCTTCCTTATTACACAAAATGATATCCGGATTCAATAATGTTATATTATTGAAGTCAACCTGTTTGGTTCCTCCAACGACCAACTTATCTTTCCTAAGGTTTTTGGGATGAACGCAAAATTTCGTCACACCTACGATAGACGACTTTAACCCTAAATCGACTAACAATTCGGTTTGAGAAGGCACTAAAGAAACTATCCTTTTAGGAGTACTATCAAACTCTAATGTTCGCTTAAGTTGATCTTTGTATTTCATAAAAGAGGCCATAACGTTATACTTCAACTAGTTGCTGAAAGTTAAGTTAGCACTGAAAACTAAGAATTAAGTATGGCATGCATTTGCTCTTGAAGCTCTTGTGCTTTATTCGCAGCTGCATGAGCAAAATCATCATTTTGAGACGCGTAAATAATTCCTCTTGATGAGTTAATTAATAAACCAACAGAATCATTCATTCCGTATTTACAAACGTCCTTCAAATTTCCGCCTTGTGCTCCTACTCCTGGAACTAACAAAAAGCTATCTGGAATTATGTTTCGGATATCTGCTAAATATTCTGCTTTGGTTGCACCAACGACATACATTAAGTTTTCAGAATTTTTCCACGTTTTAGAGGTTTCTATGACCTGCTTATATAGCTCTTTCCCTTCCACTGTTTTCGTCTGAAAATCAAAAGCTCCTTCATTGGAAGTCAAAGCTAACATAATGGTATGCTTATTTTCAAATGCTAAAAAAGGTTCTATTGAATCTTTTCCCATATATGGAGCGACCGTCACACTATCAAAAGCTAGGTCTTCAAAAAATGCTTTCGCATACATTGTGCTGGTATTTCCTATATCGCCTCGTTTTGCATCGGCAATCGTGAAAATCTCAGGATGCTTTACATTAAGGTACATTACGGTTTTTTCGAGAGCTTTCCATCCTTTTAAACCATAGGCTTCATAAAAGGCAGTATTAGGTTTATAAGCCACACATAAGTGATGAGTTGCATCAATAATTGCTTTATTAAAAGCAAATATAGGATCTTCATCTTTTAATAAATACTTCGGAATCTTATCTAAATCAACATCCAATCCAATACATAGAAAGGAGTTCTTTTTTTTGATTTGTGCTGTGAGTTCTTGTGTTGTCATTAACAGTTGTATGTCATTCTGCGCCACAACGCAGAATCTATTAGATTATTATTGGATTCCGCATTGCACTTTGAATTCATATAGTGAACAGTGCGGAATGACAAATAATTTTAAATTGTTCATTAAAAAAGCCTCCAAAACAGAGGCTTAAAATTTTATATATGGTCGTCACTAGCTTTTAACTTTTCAGTGTTTTCAGCAAGCATAAGTTCATCAATTATTTTTTGAATATCACCATTAATGATATTCTGTAAATCGTAAAGCGTCAGTCCTATTCTGTGATCAGTAACACGACCTTGCGAATAGTTATAGGTTCTAATTTTAGCACTTCTATCTCCAGAACTTACCATAGAACCACGTTTTTCGGCATCAGCTGCATTTTTCTTAGCTAATTCCATTTCATATAAACGAGAGCGCAATACTTTAAATGCCTTCTCCTTATTTTTATGTTGTGATTTCTGATCTTGACATTGCGCTACCAATCCGGTAGGTTCATGTGTTAATCGAACTGCAGAATACGTTGTGTTTACAGATTGACCTCCTGGACCTGAAGAACAGAAAAAATCAATACGTACATCTTTTGGGTTAATCTCTACATCAAACTCTTCAGCTTCAGGAAACACCATACATGTCGCAGCACTTGTATGCACACGACCTTGAGTTTCTGTTTGCGGTACACGTTGTACACGATGCACACCTGCTTCAAACTTCAATGTTCCGTAAACATCTTCACCAGAAACTTCAAATTGAATTTCTTTAAAACCACCATTTGTACCTTCACTATAATCTACAGTATCTACCTTCCATCCTCTGCCTTCACAGTACTTTGTGTACATTCTGTATAAATCACCAGCAAAAATACTGGCTTCATCTCCACCAGTTCCTGCGCGGAGTTCAACTACGGCATTTTTAGAATCTTCAGGGTCTTTAGGAATTAACAACACACGAATGTCATCTTCTAATTTTGGAATACCTTCTTTAGCTTCATCATACTGCATTTTAGCCATTTCGACCATTTCGGGATCGCTACCATCAGCAATGATTTCTTCAGCTTCTTTTAAATTATCCGTAAGCTCAATGTATAATTCACGCTTATCCATTAACAAGCGTAAATCTTTATATTCTTTATTCAGTGAAACGTAACGTTTTTGATCGGTAATTATATCTGGTTGAATGATTAAATCACTCACCTCATCAAACCGTTGTTTCACTATCTGTAACTTTTCTAACATCTATCTTCTAAAATTGTGATTCAAAAATACGATAATTTATGGATTACTCATAGTGAATAACTTGTTACTCTGCTCAAAAATATTATTGCAACTTTCAACGTTATATCCGCATGCGAAAGCAAGTAAAATCCATACTAAACTACTACAAATCCATGGCTTTATGGTCGTTTCTTGTAACTCTAGGAATAACAATAATTAATCCTGAACTTATTTTAGCCTTATCAACAAAACTATTTTTAGTTTTTGTGTTATGGTTTATGATAAGCGACCGGAAGGTGAGACAGCGATTACGTTTTTATCGAATTAGGGGTGTATCAAACATTAAATTTTTTACTATAATTTATGTGTTTGACGGCTTATTAACGACCGCTTTTTTGTTGTTGATAAAAGGATTTATTTAATAATCAAAAACGCCATAGTCACTAGTAATTGTTAATTTTTTTGCTTCGGAAGCCTCTACACGGCCAATAATTTGAGCGTTTACATTAAACGATTTTGAAATTGTAATGATTTCATCTGCAATTTCTGGAGAGACATAAAGTTCCATGCGATGACCACAATTGAATACTTGATACATTTCCTTCCAATCGGTTTTTGATTGCTCTTGAATCAGTTTGAATAAAGGTGGAATCTCAAACATATTATCTTTAACAATATGTAAATTATCTATAAAATGTAAAATCTTAGTTTGTGCTCCTCCAGAACAATGTACCATACCATGTAAGGTTTCAGAAGAAAATTTTGAAAGAATTTCTTTTATAATTGGTGCATAAGTTCGTGTTGGTGACAATACTAATTTTCCGGCATCAATTGGAGAATCCTCAACAGCATCGGTTAATTTTGTGTGTCCAGAATATACTAAATCTTCAGGAACTGAGGCATCAAAACTTTCTGGATACTTTTTAGCTAAATATTTATGAAACACGTCATGACGTGCTGATGTGAGTCCGTTACTCCCCATTCCGCCGTTATATTCTTTTTCATAAGTGGCTTGACCAAAACTTTCGAGACCAACGATAACATCACCCGCTTTAATATTAGCATTATCAATAACATCGCTTCGCTTCATACGTGCTGTGACTGTGGAGTCAACGATAATAGTTCGCACAATATCACCAACATCAGCAGTTTCTCCACCTGTTGAGTGAATTGTCACACCAAAAGATTTTAAATCTTTGATAAGTTCTTCTGTACCGTTAATAATTGCTGATATCACTTCACCCGTAATCAGGTTTTTATTGCGACCAATAGTAGAAGATAACATAATGTTATCAGTTGCGCCAACACAGAGTAAATCGTCAATATTCATGATGAGGGCATCTTGAGCAATACCCTTCCATACCGAAATATCTCCAGTCTCTTTCCAATACATATAAGCTAAAGAACTTTTTGTTCCCGCACCATCTGCATGCATGATAAGGCAATAGGCCTCATCATTAGTTAAATAATCGGGTACGATTTTACAAAATGCCTTTGGAAATAGTCCTTTATCTATATTCTTAATCGCATTATGCACATCTTCTTTAGATGCCGAAACACCTCTTTGCGCATAACGTTTACTGATATCTTGACTCATGGTTTGGAATTGAGCCACAAAAATAAGAATTGTAATCTACAATTTAAGTCTATTTTTATCATCAGTTATAGAATTTGCTTCAATCTCTGTAGTATAGTCCTTTAAAATTTTGGCTTTCTTCTCTTCTCCACCAAAATAAAAGTTTACGCCAAAAGCAATCCTAACATAGGAATCATCGGATTCTCCAGCTTCTAAACCATCTAATACATCACTTGAAACATAATTATAGTCGGTATACAATTTAAGTGCAATTTGATTGGACACAATAAACTCTAAACCTGCACCACCTTGTAATTTAGGAGCAGTTTCTTTGAAGTGATTAGACGCGTTGTAGCCAGCACCAATAAAGATATAAGGTGAAAATCGTTCATGTGGAATTAATAAGACCTCAACATTCAAATCAAAAGACATAAATCCTTCATTATAAATATCTATATAAGCTAAATTGAATTTATGGAAACCAAAATCTATTGCTAATGTAGGCGTGAGATGTCTTTTGTAGCCAAAGTGAGCATACGCTTCAAACATGGGATCTTCAAAATCACCATTGATAACTGAAGTTCCTAAAGCGACATCAAAAGCATTAGTCCCTCTTAATTCATAAAACTGTGTCTTAGGCTGCACGGAAGTTTCAGAAGTTTGATCTTGAGCAAATGATTGAAACCCAATTAAACTTATGACTACTGATAGCAAAAGGAAACGAATTTGTTTTTTTACAACTGAATCTCGATGGGTTAAACTTAAGGAATAACATTTTGAATTTTGGCTCAAAAGATAGCCAGCATTTCTTTCTAAATTAGCATTAGAAATGCAGTAATGTAACATTTTTATTATCAATATTTTGTATTTATTAAAATTAAACCCAATCCCTAAACGTTAACAAACAAAAAAAAGACAAAAAGGCTGAAACAACCCTTTTGTCTTTTGTCAGCAATGTTGACATTACTAACTAGTTTTTTGTAAGCATTAAAACCTTTTACGATTCTGCTTGAAATCCCGCTTCAATTTTAACGACATTGTCTTGGGTTAATTCATCCTTGACTTCGTTAGAATCGTCCTGAGAGAACAACAAGGTAGCAAACATAAGTGCAGCTACGCTTAGTAGTAACTTTTTCATTTTTACAAAAATTGATTAATAGCATTACAAATATAACCATTAGTGAAGCTGTTAGAGTAGGTTTAACTATATTTTCGATTAGTTGATAAAATTATGCGTTGAAATACAATATTAACTTCTTTTTGTACGTAGAACTACGTATATACTTGGCCTTAGAGAGCTGTCAGTTGACCCTTTTAGTCTTGATTTATCTTATTTGAGTCTCTTACTGAAGGTGTTTTCTTTGATACTCGTTTTTTCTTAGTTTTTGAGTGATGCCTATTTCCGAAGTAAAACTGAATACCCAAATTTGCAATATAATAAGCACCATCTGCTTGCTGCAGTAATTGAGAGCCTTTTTGCTCATCATATATATAATTATATTCCACTGCTCCTATTAAAGCAATATTCTTAGTTATTAAATACTCTAAGCTTACTCCGCCTTGTACTTTATAGTTTTCATCTTTAAAGTCATTAGAGGTCAATATTCCTGCTCCTAGAAAAATATATGGTGAAAATTTTTGTTTTGGCAAAATGCACCATTCTAAATTTAGATCTCCTGACAAAAACCCTTGATCTTTAAAATCAAAGCTTTCAAGATCAAATTTTTTAAGATTACCGCTTATAGCAATTTTTGGTGATATAAACTTCTTGAATTGCAACTCCAAAAAATTCTCGAATTCTGGGTTATTGAAATCGCCGTTCATTAACATGCTTCCTGCACCAACCTTGATGACATTTTTAGGTCTTAAAATTAAAGCGGCAATAGAATCTGACTTTGTCCTTTCTCCAATATCTAACAAAACTTGAGAAAATGAACATGTTGAAAACAGCAAGAACACATTAAGAATTACACATTTTACACTCATAGTTTTTATTATAAAAACACCGTTAATTTCATAAAAGAAGTTGTTTAGTATTGCTGCAAATTGATCTTATATTACCTTAATTTCGATTTTCTTTATAGCATAGCTAAAGCTAAGTACTTAAAAAAGGTCATCACTAAAAGGGAAAATTTATAACATTCGTTAAAAACAAACAACGTTTAAATAACTTCGATGAAACAAATTATAATGTGCTATTAATCTTAAAAACAATTGCCATGTGTTAGGGAGTTTTATACATTATTTTAAATAAAGTATTAGAAAATAAACAATTGATATGTAAATATAACTTTTTTTTAAAAACGATTTTTATTTAGTGAAAAGTAATTCTCTATATTTTGTTAACGGCCAAAGTTCATCATCTACCAAGAGTTCTAGTTTATCACAATGATATCTAATCGCATCAAAAAGCGGCCTTACTTTATTGCAGTAAGCATCTGCTTTCTTTTCAATATTTTCAATGGTATTCGCTTTTTTTCTTTCGTCGGTCATTTTAGTCACATTAGAATTTATACCTTCTATATGACTAGAAATATCCTCAATAAGATTCAGTTGCTCTTTAGCATGTTTTTTAAATGTAGCACCATAAATTTCTTTAAGCCCTTTCACATTTTCAATTAAAATGTTTTGGTATCTTACAACTGTTGGCACGATATGGTTTCTTGCAATATCACCTAAAACGCGTCCTTCAATTTGAATTCGTAACACATACTCTTCCATTTCTATTTCGTAACGCGCGACAGACTCTATAGAATTCATCACTCCTAAATCTTCAAACAGTTGAATTGCTTTTTTAGACACTTTAGCTTTTAAAGCCTCAGGAGTTGTTTTATTATTACTCAATCCTCGTTTTTTAGCTTCTTTCTCCCAAGCCTCTCCGTAACCATTACCTTCAAAAAGGATGTTTTTAGACTTTTTAATATACTCTCGTAATACGTTAAAAATAGCATCATCTTTTTTCATGGTCTTTTTGTCAATTAAGGTATCAACCTCAATTTTAAAATCTATTAATTGCTTCGCTACTATAGTATTTAAGACTGTCATTGGATTAGCGCAATTTGCTGTAGAACCTACAGCTCTAAATTCAAATTTATTTCCAGTAAAGGCGAATGGAGATGTACGATTTCTGTCGGTATTATCTAATAGAACATCTGGAATTTTCCCTACCACATTTAATTTCAAGTCTGTTTTCTCTTGAGGTGATAACTTTCCACTAGTGACATTTTCTAACTCATGTAATACCTTAGTAAGTTGTTCTCCAATAAATACTGAAATAATTGCAGGAGGTGCCTCATTGGCTCCCAAACGATGATCGTTACTTGCTGATGCTATTGCCGCTCTGAGTAATTCTTCATTTTCATGAACCGCTTTTATTGTATTAATGAAAAAGGTTAAAAACTGAAGGTTGCTCATTGGTGTTTTTCCTGGACTCAATAAATTGACGCCTGTATTGGTACTCAAACTCCAGTTGTTATGTTTCCCTGAACCGTTTACACCTGCAAAAGGTTTTTCATGAAACAGTACTTTAAAATTGTGACGTTCCGCTATTTTATCCATCACATCCATTAATAAAGAGTTATGGTCAACTGCTAAATTCGCTTCCTCATAAATTGGTGCCAGCTCAAATTGATTTGGCGCCACCTCATTATGTCTGGTCTTTACCGGAATACCAAGCAACATACATTCGGTTTCTAAATCTCGCATATAAGCCATGGCTCTATTTGGGATGGTTCCAAAATAATGATCATCTAACTGCTGCCCTTTAGCTGGCGAATGACCTAATAAGGTTCTACCTGTTAATACGATATCTGGTCGAGACATCGCCAAGCCACTATCTATCAAAAAGTATTCCTGTTCCCAACCTAGTGATGCATTCACTTTTTTTACATTTTTATCAAAATACTTACAAACGGCAACTGCTGCCGAATCAACGGCTTGAAGCGCTCGTAGCAATGGTGTTTTGTAATCTAAAGCTTCTCCTGTATAGGATACAAAAACCGTAGGAACACATAATGTTGTTCCATAAATAAATGCTGGAGACGTAGGATCCCAAGCCGTATAACCACGAGCTTCAAATGTGTTTCTAATTCCTCCATTTGGAAAACTAGAGGCATCAGGCTCTTGCTGTACGAGTTGTCCACCTTCGAACTTTTCAATAGCCAAACCATTTCCTATAGTTTCAAAAAAGGCATCATGCTTCTCTGCTGTTGCTCCTGTTAATGGCTGAAACCAATGTGTATAATGTGTTGCACCTTTAGAAAGTGCCCACTCTTTCATTCCTGTAGAAATATGATCAGCGACTGTTCTATTAATTTTAGAACCATTGCTTATGGCATCCATAACACTTTCAAAAGCTTCCTTTGTCAAGTACTGACGCATGGTTGATTCATTAAAAACATGAGCCCCAAAAATTTCAGAACGTCTTACAGCTTCTGTAATCTGAATAGGTTGACGGTTGAATATTTCTTTGAGAGCATGAAATCTTAGAGTAGACATAATTACATATTTAATAAATTGAAAGGGTAAAATTAACAATTATTGAATAAATACACAATTTACCCCTCAAAAAATAGGGTTTAAACAATTGTTAATAACCTTTTACTTAAAATAACCCTATTTTTTTTGACCTAAGCATAAAAATTTTAATATTTGTACTTTAATTATAAAAAAAAATCAGCATGAGTAAATCAAAGCTAGAATACATTTGGTTGGATGGATACAAACCAACTCAAAACATGAGAAGTAAGACTAAAGTTGAAAATGACTTTAGTGGTAAATTAGAAGATTGTCCTGTTTGGTCTTTCGATGGCAGTTCTACAAAACAAGCCTCAGGAGGAGCTTCTGATTGTTTATTAAAGCCTGTTGCAATTTATCCAGATCCTGCAAGAGAGAATGGTTATTTAGTAATGACCGAAGTCTTAAATGCAGATGGGACACCTCACGAAACCAACGGTAGAGCAACCATTGAAGATGACGATAATGATTTCTGGTTTGGTTTTGAACAAGAATACTTCATTATGGATACACATACACAATTGCCTTTAGGATTTCCTATTGGTGGTTATCCTGGTCCACAAGGAATGTACTACTGCTCTGTTGGTGGAAGACATACACACGGAAGAGCTTTTGTTGAGGAGCATGCAGATTTATGCATCGCTGCTGGATTAAACTTTGAAGGAATCAACCAAGAAGTTGCTTCTGGACAGTGGGAATATCAATTATTTGCAAAAGGTGCAAAAATTGCTGGTGATGAAATTTGGATCTCAAGATATTTATTAGATCGTTTAACAGAACAATACGGTTACTATATTGAATATCACCCAAAACCAGTAAAAGGTGACTGGAATGGTTCTGGTATGCATGCTAACTTCTCTAATACTGTATTAAGAACTTGTGGTTCTCAAGAGGTATACGAGAAAATTTGTGAAGCATTTAGACCTGTTGTTAAAGAGCATATGGCCGTTTATGGTGAATTTAATGACGAGCGTTTAACCGGATTACATGAAACAGCTCACGTCGATGATTTTTCTTTTGGAATTTCAGATAGAGGGGCTTCAATTCGTATTCCTATTATTACTGTTGAGAAAGGATGGAAAGGATGGTTAGAAGATCGTCGTCCAGCTTCAAATGGTGATCCATACAAAATTGCAGGTCGTATTATTAAGACTGTAAAATCTGCTAATATTAGTAGCTAGATTATTATTTATATCTATTTGTTCATAAAAACGTCTTCTTATTTATAGGAAGGCGTTTTTTTACATTTGAGACCTAAAGGCTAAAAAGATAAACATGCCGTAAGCTGTGACCAATAATAGACCTTTGTATCTTGAGATGTTGAGTTTCTTCGGAATGATAATCAACGGAATTAATACCGCAGAAAAAGCAAGCATCCAAAAGATATCTCGACCTAGAATAGCTGTATCGGTTACTGGAATCGTTTTAATAATAGAGGTTAAACCGAGCACTGAACCAATATTAAAAATATTAGAGCCAATTAAATTACCAAGTGACAATGCCTTTTCTTTTTTAACAGCTGCAATAACCGAAGCTGCTAATTCTGGCACACTCGTTCCAATGGCAATAACAGTTGCTGCAATAACAGCATCACTAACCCCTAAAGCGGTTGCTAACTCTTTCGCACCATCTACCAACCATACGGATCCAAAATATAGCGCTATGGCTCCAATAAGCAACCATAGAGTAATTTTAAAATTAGATACAACAGCAAGACTGTCATCTACTTCGTCCTCAACAACATCTTTTTTAGCAGATTTTATAAGTACAATTAAAAAGATAATTAAGGATGTAAAAAGAACTCCACCTTCAATTCGCGTTAATTGGTTATCATTATAAAGGAAATAATACAAAGCCATTGAAAAAATCATCATCACTGGCCAGTTCAGCTTGTAAAATGATGCATCAACAGCAATAGAACTTACTATAGCTGTGATCCCTAAAACCAATCCTATATTAGCAATGTTAGAGCCAATCACATTATTAATAGCAATAGCCGGAGACCCTGTCAAAGCTGCATTTAAACTCACCAATAGCTCTGGAGCCGACGTTGCAAAACTTACAACAGTCATACCGATCACCATTTTTGATATACTCAATTTAAATGATAAGGCTACGGAAGAACGCACTAAGAACTCACCTCCTACTACTAACAATAACAATCCTAAGATGATCCAAACTAAACTCATAAATATTCTATTTTCTAAACTTTTTAAAAGCTTCAAACTTTCTAATCCTGCGAAGATACTATAATTTGAATATTGATAATTTAATCATCTTCAAATTATTGAAAACTTAATTTTTAGTTAAATAACTATAGATGCAGTTGTATAACTATATAAATAGTTATAGATTTGTATTGTTCTAATAAATAAGACTACTCATGCAAAAACTCACAAATAAAGAAGAAGAAATTATGCACATCCTCTGGAAGCTAGAAAAAGCTTTTGTAAAAGATGTACTTGCAGAGATACAAGAAGACAAGCCACATTATAACACGCTATCAACTATCATAAGAAATCTCGAAGAGAAAGGCTATGTGAGTTATAATGCCTACGGAAAAACGCATCAATACTTCCCTATTGTAGATAAAGAAGCCTACAAAAAACGCTTTATGAATACTGCCATTGAACACTACTTCAATAACTCTTATAAAAACGTGGTTTCATTTTTTGCCAAAGAAGAAAAAATTAGTGTTGATGAGTTAAAAGAAATCATTGCTTTAATTGAAAAAAAGAAATAATTATGGACTATCTATTAAAAGCATCGGCAATACTCCTTATTTTTTATGTCTGTTATCAGTTGTTTTTACAACGCGACACTTTTTTTCAGGTTAACCGCTTATTTTTATTGTCTGGATTAATTTTAGCGTCGTGTATTCCGTTGGTAGTAATTCCAAACTATATAGAGTATACAACGATTGACACCTCTGGATTTACATATCATACGTCATCAGTTCCTATCGACATTAAAGAAGAACCTTATGATTACCTTCAATTGATGAGTTGGACGTATTTGGCTGGAATTACATTTTTCTTCGGAAAATTATGCATTGAATTTTTATCCCTTCGGAAAATTTTAAACACTAGTAAACCCAAATCCTCTGGAGAGTTCAAAATCATAGAAACTGTTGAAAACGTAGCTCCTTTTTCATTCTTTAATCATATTGTTTACAATCCAAATCAATTTAAAGACGAAGAACTCTCTCATGTGATCAATCACGAAAAAGTACATACCCAAGAATGGCATTCCATCGATACTATTGTCGCTCAATTTGCATGTATCCTATTTTGGTTTAACCCAATAGTCTGGCTATACAAAAAAGCATTACAACAAAACTTAGAGTTCATCGCAGATCAAAAAGCACAATATATTTCAGAATGCAACAAAAGCTATCAAACAGTTTTACTGAAAGCAAGCGTTAAAAATCATCAATTAGCAATCACAAATAATTTTTATACATCATTAATCAAAAAACGAATCGTTATGTTACACAAATCAAAATCAAACAAATTGAATCAATTAAAAATCATAGCTGTGCTTCCGTTATTAACGCTTTTTATGATGAGTTTTAATATTGAGGATGTTTATGTTGAAATTCCTTCAGAAGACACCAAAGAGAAAGAAAATACTTTAATTCCTCAGTCTGGTGATATCGAAATTGTTATTACTAAAGACACGACAGATGAACAGCTGCAAGAACTACAAAACCAGCTAAAAAGTAAAGGCATCACATTGACATACACAAATGTAAAACGAAACAGTAACAGCGAAATTACAAGCATTAAAACAGACTTTAAAAGTGATAATCACTCTTCAAATTACAATATTAAAGGAGATGATGGCATAAAATCCTTCCGATTTAAAAGTAGTAATGATTCTTTTTCTGTTGGTACTATCGACAAAGATAGTAATGTAAAAACGCAGAGTAAAGGCTCAAACATTTATATTTCTGAAAGCGATGAAGATGAAGAAAGCTCGCATTCTGATGTTGAAAGCGATGAACATAATACTTCTGTTGTATATAGAACAAAAACTTGGACTGATAAAAATGGTGAAAAAATAAGTGTTAATGCCACTGAAAATGGAAATACCAACATTTGGATTTCAAAATCTGAAGAACCTTTATTTGTCATTGATGGAAAAATAGTTAAAAAGCCACTTTTTGAAGACATAGATTCAGACGACATACAATCTATTAATATTTTAAAGGGTAAAACAGCAATACAATCCTTTGGAGAAAGAGGAAAAAATGGTGTTGTGATGATGACTAAAAAAGGTTCTAATAACCTATTCGTTGAACAAAAAACGGAGTTCAGATTTGAAAGTGATGGAAAAGAACCTCTATACATTATAGATGGAAAAATAGTATCAACAGATGAATTAAAAAGCCTTAACCCTAACAATATTATAAGTGTTGATGTGCTTAAAGACAAAAGTGCTACAAAGACTTATGGTAGTAAAGGAAAAAATGGTGTAGTCTTAATCAGTTCAAAAGCAAATGAAATTGTGAAGGGATACAGAACGCCTGTTGTTGTTGAAGGTCGTAGAACATTTGTTGTTGAAGGTGAACATACACCGGTTGCAGTAGAAGTTGAAGAGCTAAGTCCTTGGCAAACTAAAACTGCTATGACCTCTGTATATTTCACAAATGATGATGGTCATACTGAAACCATTGAATTCATTATCTCAAAAAATTCATCTGATGCATTTTTAGACACACAGAAAAATGGTTTAAAAAAGCATGGCATCGATGTTAAATTCAATAAAGTAAGACGAAACGATACTGGTGAAATCACTAGTATTAAAATTTCATTAGATGATAATGATGGTAGAAAATCTAGTGCAAGCTGGAAAGAAAAAAGCCTAGCTATTCCTGATATAGTAATCGGTAAATCTAAAGATGACAAACTCTTTATTAGAGCAATTGGCAATTAAACTAATTTGGATTTTAAGTAGACAATGAATCTCATAAAAAACCCTTCAGAATATAGTTTCTGAAGGGTTTCTTATATAAACAAGTTTTTATATTTTAATTGACTACTAACTTCTTCACAGTTTGCTTGTCTTCCGAAGAAATAGTTAAAAGATATATGCCGTTTGGTAAATTTAAATCAATAGTAGACTCATTGTTGTAGCTCAACCATTTGAGTAATTTCCCTTCTATAGAAAACACTTGTAAATCTGCAGTAGTATTGAGTCCTTTGATATGAATTGTATTTGTTGTTGGATTTGGATACACCATAATAGAATTCTCTTCAAACTCTGAAACACTGAGTTCTTGATCCCAAATATCACCCACATTGGTTCCCCAAATGTATTCTACCAAATCGGGTTGATCTATAAATGGATTCCTGTTAAACTGCCATGTATACACCACATTATTACGGTTCATTTCATAATCATCAGGAGGATCATTTCTATGCCAATCTAATAAGGTTGCCAAATCTCCCAATTCTCCTGGTCCATTATCTGGATAACCATCAACAACGGCTAAGCCATTATATCTAATTTCCATATACAAAACACTTCTGGCTACATCTCCATAGAAACTTGCTGCTGTATTCATTGGACCTTGATATCCTCCTAAATTTGGATCTCCATAATGTTTGTTATTTCGTGTGCTATTTTCCGGTCCATCTGCTGCACGAAGTGCGTGAGCATCAGAATTTCCGTGACGTAAAGAATCAGCTTTTGTCGTCCAGAAAACATCTATTCCGTCAGCAATTTCATCCTCTTCAATATCAAAATATCCCCCTCGAGAACGTGGATAGGTATGTTCTCTATTCCATCTTCCGCTGTTTATAGAACCTGTTTGTATATCTAATTTCGGTCGACCTTGCTCAGTATATACCAACCATACCTCATTACTGTTTAACGGATTTTCATCAGCATCAACTAATATATCATTGACATCAGCATACGTTTGTGCTCTCACTACATTAGGATCTGCAATAATATCTTGTAAGGCTTGACGTAAATCATCATCTGCTAATCCATCTAATGAATTGTAATAGCCTGTTGGTTGTGTGCTCGTAACATTTCCGAAGGTAGGATCTAAAGGTGTCCCATAATTAGCCATAGTAAAATCGTTATCTACAATACGGATTTCTAAATTATTATTTAGTGCTAAATATTCAACTGGTAGGCTTTCAAAACGTATCCTTGTGACTTCATCACCTTCATCTTCAGAATCATCAACTAAAGTAATCGTTGTAGATGCAGTCGTTTGATTCATAGAAATTGTTATGGCTGTATTTCCCGTAAAATCGGATGTATTAAATCCGAAATTATTTAAAAGGATATTAAAGTTTAAGTTTTCGGTTACAGGAGTTTCTGAAGTAAATGTCAAATCAAAACTCTCATCTTCTCCATATTGTGATTGTGCAATACCAATACTTATGCCGTTGAGTATAATTCCGCTACCGTCGTTGAGCTGTCTTGGCGTTGGCACTGCAGACATGTAAGTCACGTTATCATCCATATCAACAAAACGCTGAATAGAATTGGTGTTATTTCCTGGGCCTTCATCTATTTGTTGGATATCTGCAAATCGAGGATCCTGGTTAAATATAGCTATCATATCAGTATCATCGTCATCATCAGTATCATAAAGCAATACATCTACCAAATTATCTATTGTTGCCACGGTTTCCTCCGGGAAGTCCAAATCACTCCCTTGATAAATAGCGACTGCATCTGGTCCATTTTGAAATATATTTTCTGAAATTAAAAATTGAGGCACAGGACTTACCGAATTACTACCAATAAGTAATAATCCATTAATATCGGTAACGTAACCATCTAAATCAACAGTAAAGTAGCTGGAGTTCATTCCTGAATTTGAGCCATTAAAAAATACAACAACATAACCATCTAGTGGAAAATTTGGTGTATCACTTAATAATTCTAAAAATTCCATATTGTCAACTCCAGGCGTATCACAATCCAATTCATTGATTACAACTTGTCCGAAATTAAATTGTGTAAAACATATAACGAAAAGATATAGTATCGTTTTTTTCATAATCTCTAATTAGTGATAAGGTTTAAGCCTTTTTGTTCTTTTACAAATGTAATCATCTATTAAAGCTATTTGTAATTATGACTTTAATAAATAAATAATTTTAACAAAATTCATCCCCTTTTAGAACAAATTCTAACTTTCTAAAATTTCAGAAATTAAAAATCAGAAAAGATGAAATGCCCAATTTTAGATAATTTTAGAACGAAATGGCCCTTGGTTTAAAAAAAATCACTCAAAAACCCCCTTCAATTGTTACAATCAATAACAATAAATAGCATTTATACTTATAAATAAAAACTTAATCTAAGGCGGTCACATAATTACTGAAATACAAATCATCTTTTTAGTTACAATTTTATATGCAATTTCATAGATTTAGCTATAATCATTTGGATAATAGATTTCCAAAATTATATATTGAAAACTCAATCAAGAAATGTAATTAATATTAACTCTTAAAACACAAAAATTATGATGACACTTGCTAAATTACTAATCGATATTCTTTTTTCGATTTCCTAGACCAATCCATGAATGTAAAACTTATTCTAGACCAAGTTTTACATCATTTTTTTTACTCCGTTCTTTAAATTATAAAATATGTAATTTTGCACTCTAGGTTTCATCTACTAAACCAAATGATATGAAGCAGAATTTCTTTAAAGGACTTGCCAAACTTAATAAACTACTCTTACCTAGTTTTTCTAAACAACAGTTAGATCTCAGCAAAGCAACTAAACTACAATTAGCCATAATTGGTTGGCGAGTTTATGTTACAGTGCGCGCTTTGGGATAGAACATTAAATGTTTCAAATACTAAAACAGACT
>Ga0316189_10001094_pt1 | contig 26943 bp, 13 predicted proteins | sample LowCovwburrow_MG_FD_204930 | JGI IMG/M metagenome (GOLD analysis project Ga0316189, IMG submission 204930) | Coastal sediment microbial communities from Maine, United States - Lowes Cove worm burrow | ecosystem: Environmental > Aquatic > Marine > Coastal > Sediment | place: USA: Maine...
GCGCCTCCCGTCGTACCTGCTCTTGGGGCATGTCGTGTGGAGCGGAGGCTAGTGCCACTCGCGGGACAGGACCCCGAGCCACCGCTGCTCTCCATTTCCGACAAACTCTCTCTTCCCGGTGAGACGAAACCGCCAGACCTCTCAGGGCGAGCGCAGTACGGCACCGGGGCGCCTGCTCAGGCGAACACGATGACCGCCGTCGAGGACAGGGTCCGCTTCGAGCGTCCGGCCGTCGACCGCACCGACGCCAGCTCAGCACCTTCGTCCTCGAGTTGCTGACGACCTCCGCTCTGCTCAAAATCGTGGGTTGACGCCCATAGGCGCGCTCCGCAGCAGCTCGCGCTTGTGCCCGAGCAAGCGGGCACCATTTCGTGCTAGTGGTCTTTGGGAGCAGTATGGTGCTCCTCAACATCATAATTCTGCTGGGCTCCTACGCTGGGTACCGGCTCCTGGAGACGGTGCAGAGCGATGACGAGGGCGACACGCCCCTCGATCGCAGCGCCGATGCGGGGGTCGCGGGGGTCGCCCTCGACCAGGAGTACCAAGACAAGGATGACGTGCCTCGCGAGAACGAGACGCGAGCGCATGTCTCGACGCCAGTACACGCTCAGGGTGTCGGTGCAGGCGTCGCGGCCATGGGTCTGAGCGCGACTCGAGCGCTCGGCCTTGGTCTGCCCTTCGCGGCCCCCGTCAGCCTGGTGCTCACGGTGTGGGCCACCCTGCCGATGCTGCGTCGGGCGGAGGACTCTCTGCGCCAGCACAAGGTCAACAACGACGTGCTCAGCTCGACGGCCTCGCTGCTAACGCTGGGCCTAGGCCAGCTCTTCGCCGCAGGGCTCCAGGCCGGTGCCTACCACCTAGGTCAGCTCCTGGCGCTGCGAGCCAAGGACGCCGCCGAGGCCAGCGTGCTCGACCTCTCAGCTCAGCCCACGATGGTGTGGCGACGAATCAACGGGCTCGTAGTCTCGTTCGCTTTGGAGCGCCTGGAGCTCGGCGACATCGTGGTCGTCAGCGCCGGCGACACGATTCCGGTCGACGGCACGATCGTCGACGGCCACGCGTCGATCGATGAGCGTATCTTGACCGGAGAGTCCGCCCCGGCCGAGAAGGAGGTGGGTGATGAGGTCTTGGCCAGCGCGATCGTGCTCAGCGGGACCATCGACATCGAGGTTGAGCACTCCGGGGCCGAGACGGCGGCCGCACGCATGGCCGCACTGCTGGAGCAGGCGGGGGAGTTCAAGAGCGATCTCCAGCTCCAAGGCGAGCGCTGGTCTGACGGTATGGCCGCTCCAGTGCTAGTTGCGAGCGCGATCAGTGCACCCTTGATTGGCGTCCCCTCTGCGGTCGCGCTCCTGTTCGCGGCCCCGAGCAACGCCATTCGGGCGACGGGCGCGCTGCAGACCGCCAGCCATCTGACGGCGATCAGTCGCCAGGGGATCCTCGTCCGCGACGGCCGCGGGTTCGAGGCCCTCGCCGGAGTGGACACCGTCCTCTTCGACAAGACCGGCACGCTCACTGAGGACGCCTTTGATTTCGAGGTCCTGCGCAGCCGGGGCGCGCTGAGTGAGAGCAGACTGCTCGGGCTCGCCGCGGCCCTGGAGCAGCGCATGTCGCACCCGATCGCCGCGGCCATCGTCACGGAGGCCCGCGGCCGCGGGATCGAGCTCCCCCCCGTCGAGGGCCTCGCAGTTGTCCTCGGCGGGGGCGTGCACGGCCACATCGAGGGCAAGGAGCTCCATCTCGGCAGCCTGCGCTTTCTCGCCCACCAGGGGATCACCGCGGACGAGGACTGGGCCGCCGAGTTTGTCGCGCTCGACGAGGTCGCGTGCACCAACGTATTCCTCGCCGCCGACGGACGTCTGGAGGGAGCCATCGCGCTCAAGCCCAGGGTTCGCCCCGAAGCGGAGCACGTGATCGAGCAGCTGCGCGCGCTCGGCATGAAGCACATCGGGATCGTATCAGGCGACGCCCCCGCACCGACCCGAGCGGTCGCCGAGTCACTGCACCTGGACGGCTGGCACGCCGAAACCCTGCCCGAGGAGAAAGCCGCCCTTGTCGCCCGGCTGCAGGCGCAGGGCCGCTCGGTCTGCTTCATCGGTGATGGCATCAACGACGCCCTGGCGATGAGGCAGGCAGACGCCTCCGTCACGTTGGTCGGGGCCTCGGCCCTGGCCACGCAGACAGCCCAGCTTCTCTTGGTGGACGGGAGCCTGCGCGAGCTCCCGGAGGCCTTTGTGCGCTCGCGCGAGCTGCTGCGCGGCTTGACCGTGACCCTCGGCGTCTGGGCTACCTATGCGGTCGGTGCGATGGTCGGCGCAGCCGTGCTGCGTGCTGGCGTGCTCGCGACGACAATCGCCTACGGGACCATGCTCAGCGCCTGCGGCCTCTACTCCGCCTGGCCAGCGCTGCTCCCGCGCAAGCGCTCCTGACTCCGGTTGAGGAGGTGCAGCCGCCTTCGGGCCCGTCGCGGTGTCGCGGTTCGGGTGTCGAAGGGCGAGGACGACGAGCCAGGAGTCCAACCGCCTCATCGCCTGCTCGGGCCGCTCGTCGCCCTCCTGCAAGTCCTCGAGCAGGCCCAGCATATTCGACGACACGACCGCCTCGGCGCCCGCGCCCGCGACAGTGTCCCTGCCGCCGCGCCCTTTCAAATCAATTACAGGACGTCTCGCCATAGCTCCATACTCCTCGCAGCGGTCGCCATTGACCTGGACTGACAAACCCGACATTGTGCAACCGTGCTCCCCGCGCTCGAGACGCTCTATGGCCTGAGCGCCCGCGACGATCCGAGCTTCTGGCGACGCGCCCTGTCGTGGGTCGGTCTGAGCGCCGCCGCTGAGTGGGCGACGCTCTACGCCGTGATCCTCGGGCTCGCGGCGCTACGGGCCGGCGAGAGCACCTTCGTGCCGCTCCTCCTCTTCCTCGGCGCGAGCGCGATCTACTACTGGAGCAACCTCGCGGCGAACGTGCTGATGCGCCTGCGGATGAACGCGGTCGCTCGCCGTTCCGTAGAGCGGATCGCCGCTCGACTCCACCGCCTCCCGCTCCTTGGCTTCGAGTCGTTGGGCCGCGGCATGCTGCTCACGCGCCTCCTCGGCGACGGCAACCGCCTCGCGATAGCCGGCCGCCCGATCATCACCCTAACCTCCGGGCTGCTCAACGTCGTCATCGCCATCGTCTTCATCGCCTCGCTGTCTCTCGAGGCAGCCGTGGTCGCGAGCGCCGTCGGCCTCCTCGTCGTCGCGGTGAGCATCGGCCGCCTCTACCGCATGTCCGAGGGCTTCTCGGCGATCGCCCGCGACGAGGCGGAGCTCTACGAGTTCCTCCGCGACCAGCACCGCGGCGCCCTCGCTGTCCGACTCCACCGCCCGCGCGCCGCGGCGCTGGGAGGTGCCTATCGGGCGTTCTCTGCGGACCTCGAGCGCACTCGCGTCGACATCTGGTCCCATCACTTCGAGCGCCAGTCCGCGTACACGGCGCTGGTCTACGGCCTCCTCGGCATCAACGTATTCATCCTCCCTCTCTTCGCAGAGATCGACAGCGAGCTCGTGCGCGAGACGAACCTCGCGGTGCTCTTCCTCTTCTACGCGCTCGTCTCGATCGTCTTCTCGCTGCCGAAGGTGATCGAGTCGGCGCTGGCCACCGAGCGCCTCGAAGCGCTCAACGCGAGCCTCGATGAGGAGCACCTCGAGCCAGCCGAACACACCGTCGGCCGCGGTCGCTTCGCCGATTTCAGCACCCTGAGCCTCGACGAGGTCTCCTTCGCCTACCCCCAGAGGGGGCGACGCGGCTTCTCCGTCGGTCCGCTAACAGCGAGGCTCCGGCGCGGCGAGATCGTCTTCATCACGGGTCGCAACGGCAGCGGGAAGTCGACGTTCCTCAAGATCCTGTGCGGCCTCTACGCCGCAGACACAGGCGCCATCCGGATCGACGGCGCGCCGGTGGAGCGCGACGACCTCCCGCACCTGCGCGCGCTCTTCGGCACGATCTTCAGCGACCACTTCGTATTCGAGCGCGTCGTTGACGGTGATAGCCCGGACGTGGAGGACCGCGCGGAGGCTCTCTTCGCAGAGATGGGCCTCGCCGGCAAGACGGCCCTGACTGGAGGCCGAATCACGGAGCGCGCCCTGTCGACCGGCCAGCTTCGGCGCCTGGCCATGGTCCTCACCCGGCTCCGCGATCGCCCGGTACTGCTCTTCGACGAGTGGGCAGCCGATCAAGATCCGGAATTCCGCGCCTACTACTACGAGCTGCTCCTCCCGGCGCTCCGCGACGCCGGCAAGCTGGTGATCGCCGTGACCCACGACGACGCGCACTTCGGCCTCGCCGATCGCACGCTGCACCTGCATAACGGCCGGCTCGTGCCCGCTGAGCCGCGCTCTGGGGGGAGCTGACCGTGTTCGAGCTCCTCCTCCGCTTCACCGGCGCCCAGGCGCTCAAGATCCTCAGCGTGAGCGCGGTCGCTGGCTTCCTCGCCGCCGCCGTCGTCGTCCTCGTCAACGCTGCGAGCGTCGCAGATGGCCAGCTCGCAAGCCTCCGCCTCGGACTCTCCTTCCTCGCTGTACTTGGGGTCATGTACGCCTGCCAGCGCCTCAGCTCGCGGTGGCTCGTCGCGTCGTTCGAGGAGATCCAACGCGAGCTCCGCGACAGCCTCTCTGAGCGCCTTTTGCGCGCCCCCCTGCGCGTCGTCGAGTCCATCGACGCGGAGCTCACCCGCGTGACCGGAGAGCTCGCCTACCTCGGGTCGACCCTCGAGGCCTGGGTCTCGGGCATCATGCACCTGATCTTCTTGATCTGCGTCACGGTGATGGTCGCCCTGATCTCCGTGAAGGCTCTGGTGGTCTGGTGCGTGACCTTTGGCGCCGCCGCGTGGTTCCTCCGCAAACGACTCGCGGAGATACGCCGCGCCAGCCGCGGCCTCGGCGCAGCCACGGGTGCGCTCGCCAACCGCGTCCAGCAGCTCCTCGACGGTTTTGTCCAGATCAAGCTCGACGGCGAGCTGGCCGAGGCCGTCGTCGAAGACATCCTGGCGGCCAAGGATCGGGTCTACGCCAATCAAGGGCAGATTCAGACAGCGACGACGCGGACTGTTGTCGGCGCAGCCACAGTTCTCTACGTCCTCGGGAGGTTCCCGGCGGCCTTCGCCGACCCGTCGGGGATCGGCCTCGGGCCCGAGGAGGGCTACGAGCTCGTCAGCCTGATCGAGCTGAGTATGGGCCCGCTCCTCGGCTTCGCCATGTCGACGCCTCAGTGGCTGCGCGCAGAGGCGGCTGCGCGTGGGATCCTCGAGGTGCTCGACGCCCTCGGCGCGCGCACTAGCCCCCTGCAGGTGCCGGGCACCCCACCTGACTTCGGCCGCCTGGCTCTCCGCGACGCGCTCTTCGCCTACTCCGGCAAAGGGGGGTTCACCGTCGGCCCCGTCGACATCCACGTCGAGCGCGGCGAGCTCGTCTTCATTACCGGCGGAAACGGCAGCGGCAAGACGACGCTGATGAAGATGCTCCTCGGCGTCTATCCGCTCGATCGAGGGGTGATCGAGGTCGACGGAGCGCCCGTGAGGGCCGACGCCATCGGCGACTACCAAGCCCTCTTTTCGGTCATCCTCAGCCGTCAGCACCTCTTGCGCCGGCTCTACGGCCTCGCCCAGACGGTCGACGCCGACCGCGTCGACGCGCTCCTCGAGCGCTTCGGTATCGCCGGCATCGTTCGTTTTGTCGACGGCGCCTTTGACCGCCTCGATCTCTCGACCGGCCAGCGCATGCGTCTGGCGATGGTCATCGCGCTCCTAGAGGAGCGCCCCGTGTGTCTCTTCGACGAGTGGACGGCGAACCAGGACCCTGAGACCACCCGCTTCTACTACGACACCCTCCTGCCCGAGCTCGTCGCCGCCGGCAAGACGGTGGTCGCGGTCAGTCATGATGCCCGCTTCTTCGATCGCGCGGATCGTGTGCTCACGCTCGTCGACGGCCGCGTCGTCGCACTCAGCGCACACGAGGGGCTCTGAGAGGCTCTGAGTTCGAAATGTGCACCCACCACCCGCTCCGGGCTGCTCATCGCCGAGGACTCCGCAGCGCCAGCGATCGTCTGTCGTAGGAGCTTGACCCGGAAGACCCCGTCATCGCGTTGCGACGTTGCGTCTGCGAGCGTCGGGCCGCGGAGCCTACCTCATGGAGAGGTCGTCGGCGGCGCAGTCTCGGTGCCCGGCGTGTCCGGGAGATCCAGCGACGACGAGAAGGGAAGCATGTCCCAGGAGACGTCGAGCGCAGGCGGGTTCGCGCCGTCCTCACCTGTGGCCGTTGCTGGGGTCTCTGCGCCGGTCGGCGTGGCCGCGTCAGGAGCAGGCTCCGGCTCCGCAGCGGCTGGGGGGGGGTTGCTGGAGTCACCGCCGAGGTTGAAGATCAACGGGGTCTCGCCTGCGCCCGCGCTGAGGAGCACGACCTTGGAATTATTCGACTGCGCGAGGGCGAGGGTCGCGTCGATGTCGCGCCAGCGCAGGAGGTCCGGCGCGATCGTCGAGGCGATCTGGTTGTAGTCGCGGATACCGGCCGCCTCGGTCCGCTTGCGCTCAGACTCCTTTTCTTCGCGCAGGAGCTTGTAGTCGTACTCGAGCATCTTCTGCTCCTCGCCGTAGCGCGCGGCGATGTAGTTCTCGACGATGTCCGGCAGCTGAATGTGGACGACCTTGATCTCTTGGACTTGGATGAACGAGCTGCTCGTCGTCTCCTCGCCGCTGTCGTCGACCCGTCCGAGCATCGAGATGCTGCGGAGCTCCTGGAGGAGGTCGCCCTCGGTCGCGTAGATCTCGTGCGCAGGTCGGCGGCCAAACGTCTTGCGCACGTGGGCCTCGACCTCAGGCTTGATCAGACGCTCGTAGTAGTCTGGCCCAATGTCCTGGTGGAGGAAGCCGAGCATGTCCTTGTTCGGCCGATAGCGAACGGAGGCCTCGACGCCCAGCTCGAGGCCTTCCTCGCTGAGGATCGTGAAGTTGACTCGCTCCTCGATCAGGCGGATCTCGTAGAGCGTGAGCGTGTCCCAAGGCGGGATCACGTGGAGCCCCTCGCCCCACACATGATCTGTCACAGTGCCGCCCTGGAAGTAGCGGTACATCACGCCGCTGTAGCCTGTCGGGACCATGATGAACACAAAGGGCGCCAAGTAGGCCAAGAGCAGGAGGAGAACGAGCGCAAGCGTGTAGATTGCGAACTGCGCGCGGTTGAACCACGTCCACACGATCTCGCGGAGCGGCCGGCGCCCGCCGTCCTCGGGGCTCGCACCGAGCTCGTCGATCGCAGTCATGGCACCGCCTCCTCACCGCTTCGCTGGCGGGCCAACAAGCGACGCCGCCGCGCCCGGCGCAACTTCGCCTGGATCTCCGAACGTCCCGGCCACCTCCGCGGCCCCGTGAGCACCGCGAGCGCGACGCCTACGAAGGGCGTCAGGAAGATCGACAGCACGAGCGTGAGCCAAAAGCCGAGCCGTCGGGTCTTGCCGACCAGGCCAGCGACGATGAGTGCGGCGCCGGTGAAGGCGAGGATGGTGAGAGAAGAGAGCGACATGAAGGCGCCCGCGCGACCGCCGAACGGTAGCACAAGCTCGCCGGCGCAGCCTGTGGACGCGGGCGATCGACAAGGGCCGAGATGACCGCGTCGAGATGAAATCATTTTGTAAGAGTCTAGACCCCTGCCGCGCTGCAAGCGCTCTGTAAGGCCTCGACGTCGCAGTCCCTACGTCGCATCCTCGCTAGCACAGATGGCGCTGCGAAGACGACACACGACCCCCGTGCTCCTCCGCGACGCAGCAATCGCCGTGTGCGTCGCAGTCGCGATCGCCGTCTATTCCTGGTTCATGTGGAAGCGGCTCGCGGAGCCGCATGAGGGCCCGCCGAGCGCGCTCTTCGGCGACGCGCGCATCATGCAGGAGGGGTTCCGCGATCGCTGTGGTCGACCGACGCAGGGCGACGAGGCGATCGTCGTCAACGTCCTCCACGCGGAGGGGCTGTCGCCGTGGATCTCCGACGCCGCTGAGCGCTTCATGAGCCGCTGCCCAAACACCCAGCTCAACCTCTCGTCGCTCGAGGATATGGAGGCGGTGCGGGAGGTCCTCAGCGGCAGCGCGGACCCTGTCCTCTGGGTGCCGTCGAACTCCATCGCCGTGGACTACCTGCAGGAGCGCTGGGACGCCGCCGGCAGGGGGATCCCGCTCCTCCTCGAGGAGGGGGCGCCGCTGCTCCGCTCGCCGATGGTGCTCTTCATCTGGGAGGAGCGCTACCGCGTGCTCACAGCGCTCCTCGAGCCGTTGGGAGTGGGTGCGACGCCCTGGGCCCGCTCGCTGTGCGCCGCGCTCCCCCCGGACGCTCCCGTCGAGCTCACGGGTGTCCGGCGCGAGGCGATGGTCCCCGGCACCTGGCTCGAGTGGAAGCGCGCGCGCTTCGGCGAGGCGGCGAGCCCCCACTACCCCGACGACCTCCTCCGCCAATGGGGTCAAGTGCAGATTGAGCACAGCTCCCCGACCCGCACGGTCACGGGCCTCGCAGCCCTCTACCTCATGGCTGCCGACTTCGCCCGCTCGCGCGGCGAGGAGCTCGGCGCGGCCGATGCGACGGCGCGCGGCCTCGAGGCTGAGCAGGCGGCGTTCGGGCGCTGGATCCGACGCTGCGAGGCCGGCCTAGACTATCCGCTCGCGTCGGCGCAGCTCCTCATCGATCGGATGTTCCACGTCGGCTCGAAGTATGACGGCGTCGTTGTCCCAGAGCGCCTCGTCTTCGAGCTCCTCGACCGGATCAACGAGCATGGTCCGAGGATGCAGCGGGCGCACGTCGCCTATCCGGAGGTCACGGTGATCGACGATCACCCGGCGGTGCTCATGTGGCCGGGCGATCCAGAGATGGACGATGAGCGCGCGTCGGCGCGGCGCTTCGTGACCTACCTCCGCTCAGAGGACCAGCAGCGGCGGGCGGTCGAGCGCGGCTTTCGGCCGACGCACCCACAGGTCCTGATCCGCGAGCACGACGCCGCAGAAAACCCCTTCCTCCGCCTGCGATCGTTCGGTGTCGAGGTCGAGCCGTCGCTGCGCCCGCTGCCGCGGATCGGCGGAGCGGCGCTCCGCAGGCTCGTCGAGACCTGGGAGGACGCGACAGGGCGCAACTAGCTGCCGGCCGGAAGAACACCTCGGCTGCTCTCGCTCCCCTGCATCGCCCACGCCTGCCCGCGCGGCCAGGTCTTCGTCTTCACCTGCATCGCTGCGCATCGAGCCCGAGGCCTCGTCAGTCGCGACCGGCGGGTCCTCACGATCCTCGCCCCCCCCTCGCCTCACCCCCGGCGAGCATCGTCGTCGTGGGCCGCGTTGGGCGAGAAGCCGTCGCCGGGGGCGCGCGCATAGTCCTTCCCCGGTCGGTCGACGAGGACGGCGAGCCCCAAGACCTCGCTAGCGTTGAGCACCGCGTGCGAGAAATGCTCCGGGATGTACACGACGTCCCCGGGCTCCTGCACACACTCGTAGACGGTGACCCCTCGGGCTTGGATGTGCTCAATCCCGAGAGAGAACCAGTCCTTGGCAAAGGTGCCAGCGCCGAATTCTTCGTGACAGGCCCGGAGCAGCGCCCACCCCTCCGGGCTCACGTCGGGATCCGCGTCGTACATCACCCACCGCTTGCGGCCCTGCACCAGGATGTTGTAGGCGTCCTGATGACAGTGCGGCAGCGATCCCCCGTCGGTGTTTGCGTGGTAGAGGAAGCCCGCTGAAATCATCTCGCGCGTGAAGAGCGGGCTCGGCAACGGGACATCGTCGAAGAAGGGCGGGAGGGGCTCGCCCGCAGAGGTCGACGAGAAGGTCAGCGTGCTGAGATGCGAGAAGCGCTCGAAGTACTCGGCCAGCGAGCATGTCTCCGAGGCGTAGGCCGGCCTCGAGTCCCGCACCACCTTGCACTGGAAGTCTCCTAGCGCTCTGGACAGGTAGCTGCGGGACCAGCTCACGACCAGCGGCCAATTGTGCGCGACTCCGCGAAACAGCGCTGGCTCGCGGCGCTCGAAGTGGGCCCGCGCGGCCCGCTTCAACTCCGCCTCGTCCGCACCCGCAATCCGCGGCAGCACCTGTGGAACCTGCACAGCAGCTCTAGCGCTGCGCGGCGCTCCTCTCCGAGTCATCGACGCCCTCCCGCCGCTTCCGGCAACGGGCCGCCGGACTGCAGCCATGCCGAACACGCCGGCTCGAGCCTGTCCTCGGCGAGCTGGAGATAGCGCTCGATCTCCTCTGGAGGGAGTAGCGCCCGCCACCTCCCGTTGGTGCCCTTGTTGACGAAGGTGGCGACGGCCTTCGGTCGCCGCCCGCCGACCATCCCTGCGCGCTCGAGCTGCTTCATCTGCGCCAAGGAGGATCCTGCGCCGATCAAGGCCTCGATCTCCGAAGTCCAGCCGACGCCGATGAAGTCGGCGATCCGCTTCGCCTGGGCGATCTTGTCGGTGAGAAAGTCCGCGTAATGGAGCAGCAGCACGTTGTCGAGCTGGCGCGCCCGCCACCAGCTGTCGACGTGACTGAAGTAGTCCCAGCGCGGGCGCCCCGTCGCGAGCCACTCGCGCCAGAAGGTCGGAAAGTCCGCAGCGCCGTCATCCACCGGCGGCCGCCCGGGAACACGGGGCCTCTCTTCGCGCAGCGCTCGGCAGTGCTCGTAGAGCGACACACACACGTCTCGCCCGTCGCGGGCAAGGGCGATGTACCGCCACTCCGAGCGGTCCGGGAGCGCCTCAAAGGGCAAGTGTGTCTTCAAAAAGCGCGGCGACGACAAGGCCTCGACCGCGGCCCCCCCGGGGGAGTGCAGCCGGGACTCAACCCACGGGCTGAGCGCGGCCATATGGCCGAGATCGGCGGGGCCGTGCAGCAGCAGCTTGACTATCTGTTGGGTCAGGGTGGTCCCCGACTTGTAGCAAGAGGCGATGATGACATCCCCCGAGCGCGGCCGCACGCTGTCCCAGATCGACGAGTCGCGCAGCGCGTCGTCGACGACGGGCCGCGCCGACACTGTTGATTTCCGAAATCGCGTCAAGATCGCCCCATACCCAAGTAGCACACGTTGCGTCGGCGAATCTCCGAGGCGTTCACGTTCGCCTACCGCTACGCGGTAGGCCGCAGACCTGCTTCAATAATTGCGAAGAGCGAGTTCGTCGGATGGACGGCCAGGACATCCAAGCCCGCGCGAGCGAGCAGCTCCTCGTACTCGCCAAGGGTGCGCTCACGTCCGCTCCCCATCACGAGCATGTTTAGGTCGCGAAGGCAGATGCGCTGCGGATCGGCGCCGCTCGGCAGCAGGGTTTCGATCACGAAGAGACGCGCATCACCGGTCATCGCTGCGCGGCAGCTGCGGAGGATCTCAAGGCACGGCGGGTCGTCCCAGCCGTGGAGGATCCATTTAAGGAGGTAGGCGTCGCCGCCCTCCGGCACAGCCTCGAAGAACGAGCCGCCGACGACCGTGCAGCGCTCGGTGACCCCCGCCTCAGCGAGCAACGGGCTGGCGCCCGCGACAACGTGCGGAAGGTCGAAGAGCACGCCGCGGATCGCGGGCGCTTGCTGGAGGATCGCCGAGAGCAGGACCCCCTGGCCGCCGCCGACATCGATCGCACAGTCGAAGCGCGAGGGCCCGAGGACTTCCGCGCAATGCTTCGCGATGTCCTGCGTGACGCTCGTCATCTGCTGATCAAACGCCACGCCGGCGTCGCGGTTGTCGGCGAACCACGCGTCTTGCGACTGACCGAAGAGCTCCTCGAAGGCGGGCCCCCCCGTCCGCACGCTGCGGAGGAGCTCACCCCAGGGCCGCCAGCGATCCTCACGCGTCACGCTCGCCGCCAACACACCCAGTGAGCCAGGTGCGTCCGAGCGGAGCGCCTCCCCGAGCGCGGTCAAGCTGAAGTCTCCCGTGCTCGTCACCTCGACGAGCTCCAAGGCCGCGGCCGCGCGGAGGAGCCGCGCGAGCGCGTCCTCCGAGGCGTCGCAGGCCTGCGCGAGCGCCGAGACGCCCCGTGCCCCGCCCGCCAGTGCGTCTGCGAGGCCGAGCGCCGCGAACACAGAGACGACGCTCGCTATCCGAGCGCCGAAGAGCATATTGCGCAGGCGCGACCTGTGCAACTGGACCTCCGACTGGTCCTGCGAACGGTTTTCCGAGGTATTCATAGTTCCTTCGTTCCCGGCAATGTGGCTGGAGGACTCAGAACTCCCACTCTTCCCGCTCCTCGTCATCCAGGCCCTCAGCCTGGGCGAGCGCGTCGCGGGGGTAGCCGAGCCGCTCGGCGAGCTCCCAGCTCTGTTCGCAGAGGAAGTCGCGGCGGATCTCGTGGCGCCAACGCTCAGCGTTCCCCGCGTCGATAGCCTGGAAGCGGTGAAATTTCGGATCGCCCATCATCCGTGACGCCGGACGGAGGCCGTCGGTCATGCGCGCGCCCGTGTAGGGCTGGAGCATCGCCGCAGTGTCGTCCCCTGGGAGGTCGAGGAAGCGACCGAGCTCGTCGACGGCGCCCGCAGGATCCTCGACAAGATCCTCGTAGCGCAGCCGATGCCTGCGCGAGCGCGGCACCTCTGCGAAGAACTCGAGGATGTTCGAGTGAGAGATGAGCCACCGAAGCTCGCCTTGACGGCGCCGTGAGGCCGGGAAGCCCGCGGGGCTCACCCCGGTCACGAGATCCGCCCGGACCTCCTCGTACGACAGCGCGGTGGCGATCGGGTGCCGACAGAGGTGGATGAAGCGAGCGCCGTCGAAGAGCGCCTCAATCCGCCGCAACGTCCTAACGCTGGCCGCGTAGGTCGTGGACTTTTCGACGAGCCGCCGCGCGCCCATCCAGCGCTGCAGCATCCCGTAGGCCTCGCGCGTGTCGCAGCCGTCCTCCTCGAGCTCAGCCACGAGCGCCTCGGCCTCCTCGCAGCCGAGCTCCCGGAGTTCCTTGACCGCCCGGACAAGCCCCTCACGTAGCGCCGCCGACCGCCCAGAGAGTCGCTCCCGCCGTTCCGCGAGCGAGGCGTAGTGGAGGAGGTTGAGCTCCGGCGGGCTAAAGAGCTGAGGGCTTCCCGCGAGCATCACCCGCAGCAGGGTCGACCCGGAGCGCGGCGGCGCGAGGATGAAGACCGCAGGGCGGAGCTTTGCCCCCTCCCCGACCGTGCCTGTATGCATCGAGTCCAGGGCCGCGCGACCACGCTCGATCTCCACATCGGAGAGCTTGGGCGCATCCTCGATCGCGAGCCCCCCCCCTGTGAGCCCAGGGTAGTGGACGCTGAGATACGTCGCGAGCTCTGCGATCGTCGGCGCGTCGAAGACGGCGCCCGGGTAGAGGAGCACGTCGAGGCGCTCCTGCAGACGGTTCGTCACCATCGCCGCCTGGATCGAAGTTCCGCCCGCCGCGAAGAAGTCATCGTCGACCCCGACGCTCTGGTCGAGCACGCTCTCCCAGACCTCGCCGATGAGCACTTCGAGCTCACGGAGGTGAGCTCGTAGCGCTTGCTCGTTGTCACCGGCCGTCGTCATCGATGTCTCGCTTCTCCGCTGGTGCGTCCTGACTTGCGACACGATCCCCGACCCGTTATCGCAGGGCGGTGCGTCTTTGCCAACGAGTTCGGTCGGCGGGGCGACCGGAGCGAAGTGGTCGTTTAGCCTGTCATCGAGCTTCTTCTAGAGGAGACCAGCTCACCGAAGGCGGGGGCCACCCAAGGGCTGACCCACGTCTTCTTCTCACGAGAGTCGACGCTTGATGGACCTACGTGAGCACTGTGAAAGGACGATGAAAGGGCGATGAAATGACAATGAAATCCCGCTTCGGCGAGGCGTGCATTTCTCATTGCGAGATCTGACGTTGTTCAAGACTATGGCCGCATGTTGGATCCGACCTCCGCAGTCGCACTGCAACGCATGGCGTCGACGCGGACCGGGCCACGAGTTGCGGCGAGCGCCGCGTAGGCGTCGCGACGCTCGCCGTCGGTCCTATCGATGACCCCTTCGCATCGACGCGGACTAGCGACGACCAGCAACTCGACGTTCACCGAGGACCGCTCACCGATGCGGTCCGCGAGCAGAGGAGAGGCGAGACAATGAGCAGCGAAACCCCGCGTATCGGACAGGAAACGCACATTGTCGCCCTGCGCGGACGGCTGCAGAGGATCGACGCCGTCGACGACTGCCACGCGATCGTGCGCAACGATCGCGACGGAGCACCGCTGCTCGTCGTCTTCGTCGTCGCGCCCCTCGGCGTCGACCTCGAGGCCGTGTCAACGCGTGCGCGCGAGGTGCTCCGCGACGCCCTCCCGGTCGTCTGCACGCGAGTGACCACGATCCCACGGCGTCCGGACGGCACCGTCGATGAGGACGCCCTCTGCGCTCTCCCGGTGGTGACGCCCAGGGTCCGAGCGGAACTGGAGTCCCGCCTGCACGGGCTGGAGGGGGTGGCTGACGGAGCGGTCGTCCTCGAAGAGCACCGCCGTGCACCTGCGTCGCTGCACCTCGAGGATATCTGCCCGGGTTGGACCCGTGGGCCGGTTGCGGTCGACGAGGCGACCGCCACCGAGGCGACCGTTTCAGTCACGCCAGCTCCGCAGCGCGACCGACCCCTCGCGTACGTTCACGGGGGTCCCCTCGACGGCGTAGAGGAGCGCTTCTCAGCGCTCTCAGAGGTCCTCGAGCGCGCCGCCGAATTGGGCGCAGGTCGGCGCGTCACGTTCATCGGCCCCGAAGGCGAAGAGTTGGTGTGGTCCTACGCCGAGCTCCTCGCGGCGGCGCAGCGCATAGCCGGGGGCCTAGAGGCGCTCGGCCTGCGACCGCGCGCCTATGTTGTCCTGCTCCTCGAACACAACCAGGAGGTGCTGTCTGCGTTCTGGGCCTGTTTACTCGGCGGCTTCATCCCGCTGGTGATGGAGGTGCCGACGAGCTTCACGCCGAAGAGCCGCCCCTTCGATCACCTGTGCAAGGTCTGCGAGATGCTCGGCGGCCCACTGCTGCTCACCAGCGATGCGCTCCGCCCTCGCGCCGAGCGGGTCGCAACCGAGGTGTCCGGCGTGGCGGTGCGGATCGCCGGGCTCGCCGACCTCGCGGGGTCGCCGACAACCGATCCGGCTCCGCGGCGCTACGCGAGCCCCGAGGAGGTCGCTTTTCTCTGCTTCTCGTCGGGCAGCACCGGCGTCCCCAAGTGCGTCCAGCTAACCCATGAGTGCGTGCTGCGCCGCAACGACGGCACCAACCTGCTCAACGATCACCGCAGCGACGACGTCAACCTCAACTGGCTCCCCTTCGATCACATCGGCAGCATCACCGAGCACATCCGCAGCATGCAGCTGCGCTGTGACCTCGTCTACGTGACCAAGGACGCGATCCTCGAGAACCCGCTCAACCTCCTCGATGTCATCGACGGCCACCGCGTCACGCACACGTGGGGGCCGAACTTCATCTACGCGCTGATCCGCGAGCGCCTCGAAGACCTGGACGCCGAGGAGCACCGCTGGGATCTCTCCTGCGTTCGCTTCTTGATCTCAGGCGGCGAGGCCGCGTCGTTCGCGATGATGCGCGGCTTCCTCGATTGTGCGGCCCGCTACGGCTTCCCCGCGACCGGCTTCCGCCCGAGCTTCGGCATGGTCGAGGTCTCGGCGGGCATCACCTACTACGCGCCCACCCTCGACGCCTCGCTCGGCTTCCTCTGGCTCGCACGCGCCGGCGCCTACGGCCAGCCGATCGAGCAGGTCGCTCAGGAGACGCCGGGCGCGAAGACCTACGCGCTCCTCGGGCGCCCGCTCCCGGGCTGCGAGCTGCGTGTCGTCGACGCGGACGACACCGTCCTCCGCGAGCAGACCGTCGGCCGGGTGCAGGTCCGCGGCGCGGCCCTGGCAGCGGGCTACCTCAACAACCCCGCGCTCAACGAGCGCGTCTTCCTCGACGACGGATGGTTCGAGACCGACGACCTGGGCTTCCTGACGGACGGCAACCTCGTGCTCACGGGTCGCACGAAGGAGATGCTGATCCTCAACGGGGTCAACTACTACAGCCGCGAGCTCGAGGACATCGTCGAGGCCGTCGACGGGGTCGAGGTCTCGTTCACGGCGGCCTGCGCTGTCACAGCGCCGACGGGTGACCGGGAGCACCTGGCGCTCTTCCTCCACACGCCGCGGAGTGAGCCGAGCGAGCGCCGGGCGCTGCTCCGCGCGATCCGGCAGACGCTCGTCGAGCGCGCGCACATCAACCCCGCGTTCATCATCCCGGTCGAGCGCGACGAGATCCCGAAGACGCCGATCGGCAAGATCCAGCGGCTCGAGCTGTCGAAGCGCTTTCAGCGGGGGCTCTTCGCCGCCCATCTCAAGCGCGTCGATCGACTCTTGGGCAACGAGAATACGGTTCCGGCGTGGTTCTTTCGGACGGCGTGGCGACCCGCGAAGGCGACGTCGAGAGAGCTCCCGACGGGGCTCACGCTGGTGCTCGCCGCCCCCTCGGCGACCCACGCGGAGCTGCTCCTATCTGCGCGCGCGCGCGACATCCCGGTGATGCTCTGCGCGCCCGGCTCTACGTTCTCCACGGGCGCACACGGCATGACCGTCGATCCCACGCGCCGCGATCAGCTCGCTCAGATGCTGCGAACAGCGGGCGAGCAGCGGGAGATCTCAAACATCGTGTGCCTCTGGGATCGCGAGGCGGAGAGCGTCGATGAGCCCGACCTAGAGCGCCTGCTCGCGCTCTTGCAGGCCATCTCCGACGTGCTCGCAGGGCGCCCGGTGCGGCTCCTCTACGTCGATCGCGAGAGCCAAGCCGTGACCGCGGGGGAGCCTGTCGCACCGGCGCGCGCGTGTCGGCGCGCACTCCTGGCAACGAGCGCGCATGAGCTGCTGCAGGTGACAGCCGTACACGTCGATGTCACCGAAGACGACGCGTTGGTCGACTGCGTCCTGGCGGAGCTGGTCAGCAGCGCGAAGGATCCCGAGGTCGCCTACCGCCGCGGCGCGCGGCAGGTGCTGCGCCTCGACCAGGTCCACGAGGCCGAGTTCGGGCGGACGCCGGCGATCCCCGAGGGCTCGGCGCACCTCCTGCTCGGCGGGCTCGGCGGACTCGGACAACGACTCGCCGCCCACCTGCTGCGGCAGTACAACGCTCGGATCGTTCTCACCGGGCGGCGGGCGGTCGCGGACGACGACCCTGCGCTCGTCGCTCTGCGTCGTCTTGGCGGCCAGGTCCGCTACGTCCAGGCAGACTGTCGTGACGCCGAGGCGATGCGGCGAGCTCTTGCCGCGCTCGAGGGCCCGGTCCACACCGCGTGGTTCCTCGTCGGCACCGCAGCGGAGCGCCTCCTGGTCGATGAGACAGCGCTCGGAGTCGTCGAGGCACTCACACCTCTGCGTGAGGGGGCCGACATGCTCGCGGACTTGGTCGCCGGGACCCCGGATGCTCGGCTCGTCTACTGCGCCTGTGTCACCGGTCGCCTGGGCGCGTTCGCAGGCGCAGCCCAGAGCGCGGCGAGCACCTACCTCGAGGTTCTCGCCGGTGAGCAGCGACGACGTGGCGTCGACGCGCGTTGCGTCGCATGGACGCAATGGGACCACCTCGGCGTCAACCAGGGCCGGGCGCAGAGCGACCGCCCGCAGGCCCAACGAGGGCTGCTGACGATCACCGCCGACCGCGGCCTCGCCTCCTGGATCGCCGCGCACTCGCTCCCGGCGGGAGACCTGATGATCGGGCTCGACGGCGCGAACCCTGCGATCGCCGCGCGGACGACCGCGCCCGCGGAGTCCGTGGAGCACGCGCGCGCCTACGTCGCCCTCGACGTAGGCGCCCAGGCACCCCGCACCCTCGAAGGGCGAGACGAGGTCGGCGAGGCGCTCAGCTGCGCGATCGAGGTGCGCGAGGCGCTCCCACGTGGTCGCGATGGCGAGGTCGATCGGGCCGCCCTCGCCCGCTCCGGCGCCGAGGGCCTCTTGCACGTGGCGCCGCAGAGCCCCCTAGAGCACACGCTCGTCGAGATCTGGCGCGGAGTGCTGCGCGTCGACGTCGGTATCCACGACAACTTCTTTGAGGCCGGGGGCGACTCGATCAAGGCAGTGATGGCGATGAACCAGCTCCAAGATCGGCTCGGCGGGATCTTCCACCCGGTCTCGATCTTCGACGCCCCGACCGTAGCGAGGCTCGCGGTCTACATCGAGGAGAACTACCCGCAGCTCTTCGTCGTCCCCGAGTCGACGCCGCAGGCGGACGGCCGCGGCATCTCGGCGGCGACGCGTGAGCATATGCGCCGCTACCTCGCCGGCGCGCTCTCGGGCGCCACGGCTGACGTCGATGAGCGCGGAACGCAGAACCGACCCGCGGTGTTCATCCTGTCGCCGGCTCGCTCGGGCTCGACGCTGCTGCGGGTGATGCTGGCCGGCAACCCGCGGCTCTTCAGCCCACCAGAGCTCTACCTGATGGGCTTCGCCGGGATGGCTGAGCGCCGCGACGCGTACTCCGGACGGCGGGCGTTCCTACGCGAGGGTCTCGCCCGGGCGCTGATGGCGCTTCGCTCCTGCTCGCTCGACCAGGCCGAGGAGTTCATGCGCGACCTCGAGGAGCGCGACGTCCCGGTCAAGGAGGTCTACGCGCAGCTCCAGAGCTGGCTCGACGGTCGTATCCTGGTCGACAAGACGCCGCCCTACGCGTTCAACCCGGCGATCCTCCGCCGGCTCGAGGCGGAGTTCGAGGACGCGCACTTTATCCACCTCCAGCGCCACCCCGCCGGGATGCTCCACTCCTTCGAGGAGGCGCGCGTCGATCTCGCGGTCGCGGTCCACGGCGACGAGGACGCGGGGATCGAGCTGACGATCCGCGAGAAGGGCGAGCTTTGGTGGCAGATCAGCCACGAGAATATCGTCGACTTTCTCGCCACGATCCCGCGCGAGCGCCAGCACGCGGTCCGCTTCGAGGACCTGGTCACGCGGCCGTCCGAGGTGCTCACCGAGCTGTGCGGGTTCCTCGGGATCGACTTCCACGAGGACATGCTCGCGCCGCAAAGAGACCCGACCGCGCGCATGACCGACGCCGCGACTCACTTCTCAAAGCTCGCCGGGGACCCGAAGTTCCACCAGCATCGAGGGATCAGCGCGGCGGCGGCAGACCGCTGGCGCGCGAGCGCGGTCCCCTTCGCCTTCGCGGACGCGACCTGGCGTCTGGCCGAGCGCTTCGGCTACGCCCGGGCGCCTGCGGCCGCGCCCGGACAGGCGCCGATCAAGCCCGACCTCGCCCGCCGTCACGAGCCCTTCCCGCTCACCGACATCCAGCAGGCCTACTGGGCCGGCCGCAGCAGCGCCTTCGAGCTCGGCGGTCGATCGGTCCACTCGTACACCGAGGTCGAGGGCATCGATCTCGACCTCGCCCGCCTGAACGGCGCCTGGCGCCTGATGATCGCCCGCCACGAGATGCTGCGCACGATCATCCTCGCCGACGGCGCCCAGATGATCCTCGAGTCGACGCCCCCCTTCGCGATCGCGGTCGATGACCTGCGCACGCTCGCCGCGGGCGCGCGCGAGGACCGGCTCGAACAGACGCGGGACCAGATGTCCCACCAGCTCCTGCGCTGCGATCGCTGGCCGACCTTCGACCTGCGCCTGTCCCTGCTCCCCGAAGGCCGGGCCCGCCTACACATGAGCTTCGACGCGATCTTCTTCGACGCGCGCAGCAAGTACATCCTCTTCTCCGAGCTCCGCGCGCTCTACAATGCGCCCGACCGCCCGTTGGCGCCGCTCGAGCTGTCGTTTCGCGACTACGTCCTGCGTGAGCAGGAGCTCAAGCGGACGCCGGCCTACGAGCGCGCGAAGGCCTACTGGGTCGCCCAGCTCGACGACCTCCCGCCGGCGCCGGAGCTGCCGCTGGCCGCCCGCCCGCGGGCGCTCGAGACCCCTCGGTTCTTCCAGAAGAACCACATGATCGAGGGCGCCCGTTGGGCTCGCCTCAAGCACGCTGCAGCCGGCGCTCAGATCACCCCCTCATGCCTGCTCCTCGCCGTGTTCGCCGACGCCCTGCGGGTGTGGAGCAAGCGCGAGCGCTTCACGCTCAACATCACCGCCTACCGCCGCATGCCGCTGCACCCGCAGGTCAACGACGTGATCGGCGACTTCTCCTCCCTCATCCTGATGGCGATCGACGCCCCCGGGGCGGCCGACTTCACCTCGCGGGCGCAGGCGCTCCAGCAACGGCTGATGTCTCACCTCCACCAAGGCCTCTTCAGCGGGCTCGAGGTCCTGCGCGAGCTGGCTCGCCGCAGCGGCTCCCGTGGCGGGGCCAGCATGCCGGTCGTCTTCACCAGCGTCCTCGGCGATGAGCTCCAGGAGCCGAACGAACGCCCGCTCGACTGGCTCGGCGAAGTCGTCTTCAACGTCACCCAGACGCCGCAGATCTGGTTCGATCACATCGCCTTCGAGGAGGGGGGCGAGCTGCTGTGCCGCTGGAACGTCGTCGAGGGCCTCTTCCCGCCCGGGCTGGCGGACTCGCTCTTCGACGCCTACCTCCGGCACCTCACGCGCCTCGCCGACGACCCCGCGTCCTGGCGCGAGACCTGGCGCGAGACCCATCGCCAACTCCTCCCGCCAGCGCAGCTCATCGCGCGGGCGCGCCTCAACGACACCGCCGCCGCCGTGCCGACGCAGCTCCTGCACGAGCACTTCTTCGCGACCGCCCGGGCCCACCCCGAGCGCGCCGCCGTGCTCGGCGCACAGAAGATCACGTACGGCGCCCTCGCCGAGCACGCGAACCGCCTCGGTCGACGGCTCCGGGAGCTCGGGGCCCAGCCGAACACGCTGGTCGCGGTCGCCCTCGACAAGGGCTGGGAGCAGGTCGCGGCGGTGCTCGGCGTCCTCGCCTCGGGCGCAGCCTACCTCCCCCTCGACCCAGGCCTCCCGGACAGCCGCTTCAGCCACCTGCTCGAGCGCGGGGAGGTCCGCCTGGTGGTCACAGAGCGGCGCGTGCGGCCGCTCCTCGCGGCACCCGACGGCGTCGAGGTTCTGTGCGTCGACGACCCGGAGGTGCAGGCCACCTCCAGCGCGCCGCTCGATCCAGTCTCGAAGCACAGCGATCTCGCCTACGTGATCTTCACGTCGGGATCCACGGGCCAGCCCAAGGGGGTGATGATCGACCACCGGGGGGCGAGCAACACGATCCTCGACATCAACCAGCGCTTCGCTGTGGGCCCCGAGGACCGCGTGCTCGCGCTCTCGGCGTTGAGCTTCGATCTCTCCGTCTACGACATCTTCGGGCTCCTTGCCGCCGGCGGCGCGATCGTCATGCCCCCCACCTCAGCGCTGCGCGAGCCGTGCCGCTGGGTCGACTTCATCGCTGAGCACCGGGTGACTCTATGGAATACGGTACCGGCGTTCATGGGCGTGCTGATGGAGCACATCGACGGGCGCGATGCCTCGCGCCTGGCCTCGCTGCGGCTGGTGCTGATGAGCGGCGATTGGATCCCGCTCGCGCTCCCCGGTGTGATCGCCGCGAAGATCCCCGGCGCTGCCTGTGTGAGCCTCGGCGGCGCGACGGAGGGCTCGATCTGGTCGATCCTCTACCCGATCGGTCGGGTCGCGCCGCACTGGAAGAGCATCCCCTACGGGCGCCCGATGGCCAATCAGACCTTCCACGTCCTTGGCGAGTCGCTCGACCCGTGCCCCGAGTGGGTGCCGGGCATGCTCTACATCGGCGGCGTCGGGGTCGCCCGCGGCTACTGGCGTGATCCGGAGCGCACAAGCGCGAGCTTCATCGAGCATCCCCGCACGGGCGAGCGCCTCTACCGGACCGGCGACTTCGGCCGCTTCGTGCCGAGCGCCGATGGCCCCTACATCGAGTTCCTCGGTCGTGAAGATCTTCAGGTCAAGGTGCAGGGCTTCCGCGTCGAGCTCGGCGAGATCGAAGCCTCGCTCGAAGGACACCCCGACGTCGAGCGAGCGGCCGTCGTCGCCCACGGCGAGAGACACGCCGACAAACAGCTGGTCGCCTACGTCGTAGCCGCGCGGTCGCAGTCGGAGGAGGAGCTGACGGACGCGCTCCGCAGGCACCTCAAGCGCTCGCTGCCCTACTACATGGTGCCGACCCGCTATGTCGCGCTCGATCGCCTGCCGCTGTCGGCGAACGGCAAGGTCGATCGCGCCGCCCTGCCGGCGCCGACGATCCGCGCGGCGATCGAGGCGACCCCGGGTGTCAGGCGCGGCGACACGACGCTCGACGCCCGGCTCGCCGAGATCGTCGCGTCGATCCTCGGGATCCCCGAGGTACCGGCGAACGAGAGCCTCTTCAACCTCGGCGCGACCTCGATCGACATCATGAGCGTCGCCAACCAAGTGGAGAAGGAGCTCGGTCTTCGGGTGGCGGTCGACGCGATCTACGACGCGCCCACCGTCCGCGGCATCGCCCAGCAGCTCGCGCTTGCGTCGTCGGAGAGCGAGGGCTCATCGGCCGACAACGGCCTGCCGCTGCCTCGCGAGTACCTAGAGCGGCTGCCCCCCCTCCTCGATGTGGAGGCGCGGCGCCGGTTCAAGGACGCCCAGCTCGGCGTGCGCGACCTCGAGGGCTCCGGCGTCCCCTTGCTGGCGCCGCCCGCCCCGGAGCTCGACACTCTGCTCGAGCAGCGCCGCTCACGACGGCACTTCGCGGCCGCTCCGGTCCCGCTCCTGGCGCTCGCCGAGCTCCTCGCATGCCTGCGCCAGCACAGCTCCGGTGGCGCGCCCAAGTACCTCTACGCCTCTGCCGGCGGGCTCTACCCCGTGCAGACGTACATCTATGTCAAACCTGGGCGCGTGGCGGGGCTCGCCGGTGGCGCGTACTACTACCATCCGCGAGAGCACAGGCTCGTGCACGTCGCTGCGGAGGAGCTCGACGAGCGCACCTACAACGCGCACATCAACCGGCCGATCTGGCGTCGCGCCGCCTTCGCCGTGTTCTTCGTCGTCGAGCTCGGCGCGATCGTCCCGATCTACCGGGAGCACAGCCTCCACTTCGCAGCGATCGAGGCCGGGCTCATGTCCCAGCTCCTCGCGATGCGCGCGGCCGCCGCGAAGATCGCCCTGTGTCAGATCGGCCAGGTCTCCTTTGATCGTGTGCGCGAGCTCTTCCGTCTCTCCGACACCCACGCCCACGCCCACGCACTGCTCGGCGGCGGCCTCGACCCGGCGCTCGCCGAGGACGAGTCCCTGTGGAACGACCTCGGAGCGCCCGCGGAGGACGCTGACACGGGGCTCGAGAGCCGCGTAGAGGAGGAGTTCTAGCGATGGCCTACGGCGTCAGAGCTTCCGGACCCGCCACCAGGCCCGCGCTCGACGGCGCAGGCCGGGCCTCACCTCCCACGAGGAGCGTCGTCTGTGGACGCTGAGACGCTTCTCGAGAAGCTCGCGCGCCGGGACGTCAAGCTGACGCGCCGCGGCGAACGGCTGGTCTGCGACGCCCCCCGCGACGCCCTCACCCCCGAGCTCCGCGCCCACATTCGCCGCCTCAAGCCAGCGCTCTTGGCGACGCTCGCGGCCCGTGCCGCCGCGGCGAGCGAGCCCGTGCTCTCGCTCTCGCAGGGGCGCATCGCGGCGCTGAGCGAGCTGCTCCCCGGCTACAACGCGGCCGGCAACATCCCGCTCGGGCTCCGCCTCACCGGTCCGGTCGACGCGGACGCGCTGCAGCGGGCACTGAGGGCGATAGTCAGCCGTCACGAGGTGTTTCGCTGCGCACTCGCGAAGACCGCCCCCCTTCGCCCCCACTACGGCAGCTCGCCGAGCCTAGCCCTCGAGACACATGATCTTCGCGCCGAAGATGCGCCCGCCCGCGACGGCTTCATCACCAAGCTCGTCGCGACGCCCTTCGATCTCCACGCGGCGCCCCTACTTCGTGCGGCGCTCCTGCGAACGGGCGACGACGAGCACATCCTGGTGCTCATCACCCATGTCATGGTCTTCGACGGCCGCTCGACACCTCTCTTCTTCAAGGAGTTGGCGGCGCACTACAGAGCGGCACTCGCCGGGCTCCCCGTCCAAGACCCGGAGCCGGAGCCCTACTCCGAGTTCGCCCGCGTCCAGCGGGCTGCGCTCAGCGACGCCGCTGTCGAGCGCCAGCGCGCCGACTGGATCGAGGCCCTGACCGGTACCCAGCTGGTCACCGGTCTCCGCGAGCGCCGCACCGTCGACAACCCGAGGAGACCCGTGCTCCATGGCCTTCGCTGCGCCAAGCTCGAGGTCGAAATCCCGGGGTTTCTCGCCGAGTCCGCCCGGGCTTGCGCCCGGACCCTCGGAGCCAGCCTCTTCCATACGCTGCTCGCAGCCTACCAGGCGCTCTTCCAGCGCTACACGCTCCAGCCGAGCGTAGCTATCGGGACGATCGTATCGAGTCGGCGCAGCGTCGAGACCGAGCGAATGATCGGCTCATTCGCCAACAATATCCTCATTCGCGGCGACTTCGCCGAGCAGACGCGGTTCGCGGACCTCGTGCATCAGGTCCGCGCGTTCCTCCAAGGATCGTTCGCGCGCCAGGAGCTCCCCTTCGAATCTCTCGTCGACGGGCTCCCGGCGCAGCTGCGCCGACTGCCGCTCTTCCGCGTCATGTTCATGCTCCACCAGCTGCGGCACGACGGGCTCGACCTGCCCGGGCTTGCGGCCTCCCTCGTCCACATCCCCAAGCCGGTGTCGAACCACGTGCTCAGCTTTGTGCTCAATGACAACAAGGGGCGGCTCGCGGGGGCGCTCGAGTACAACACAGAGCTCGTCACGCGGGAGACGGCGGCCACCCTCCTCGACCGCTACCTATTCGTGCTCCGCCGCGTCTGTGAGGACCCGGACGCGCCGCTCGCCTCGCTCCCGCGATTTCACGACCCGACGGCGACGCGCTGGGGGGCGCCTCCCGAACCGAGGCGACACGCGGGCTCACTCCATGACGCCGCACTCTCTCCGCGCGAGCAGGTCGTTGTCGACCTCTGGATGCGACACCTCGACATCGACAACGCCGCCCCTGAAGACGAGTTCTTCGCCTCGGGTGGTCACTCGTTGTTGGCGCTGAGCCTGCTCTCGTCCATCGAGCGGCGGCTCGGGATCTCCGGCCTCCTTGACTCCTTTAGGCGACGCCCGACGCTCGCCACGCTCATTCACGCGGCCACAGGCCAAACGTTGCAGGGCGCAGTGCGGCCCGACGAACCCCGCTGACATTCGATACGGCGAGCTCGGCGCTCGCGGCCGAAGGTACGCCGGACCTCAACACGCGCCATCGGACCCACCAGCGGAGCGCCGCGCGCAATGACATCTCCGCTCGCGCCGTCGGTGAGCGATGGCTAGCTCACCTGGGGTCGCGGGAGGCGGGCTTTGCGGGGCTCCTCCGTCCGCGCGCCGTATCCACGCAGGAGTCGGCTCGTCGTCGCCTTGGCGAGACACTTGAGCGAGTCGAAGACCGGCACTGGGAGGCGCTCAGGACCGAGGTCGCCGGATAGATCCGTGCAGGCGATCACGACGCTGTCGTAGGTGCCACGGCGGGCGTGGAGGAGCTGTGCGAGGCCGCTCTGCCGGTGCTCGGGGTCGAGGTCGAGCGCGCCGCGGATATGCGCCTCGATGATCGACTGCTCCGCGGGGCTGGGGTGCACGCAGGCGATGCCGTGGCGAAGCAGCGCTGCGCCGTACAGATCAGCGCGACACGTCGTCGTCGTCGCGAGCACGAGCACCCGCTCGACACCGGCGCGGACGATCGCGTCGACAGTCGCGTCGATCATGTCGATGTGCTTGACGGCCTGTGCGGCGCAGCTCCTCGCGAGTTCGTCCTGGAGGGTGTTGCAGGGCATCGCGATCAGGGTCGCGCCGGCGCCCGCCAGGCGGCGGACTGCGCCGGCGAGGAGCCCCCGGACCTCCGCGAGCTCCGGCGAGCGGGGACCGACCCGTCCGGCGAGGAACGCGTCCTCGATCTGCCGCGTCATCGCGATGCTGTCGATCATGAGCTGCGGGAGGTCGCGGCCCGAGACGCGCGAGAACCGGTCGGTAAGGCCGAGATAGAGGCGAGCTGTCGCCTTTGGGCCCATGCCGCCGACGATCCCGAGCATCTTAGAGCGCCTCCTCGGGACGCGGCGAAGCCTCGACAAAGAGCCCGCGGTCACTCGAGACCGGCCGCTCGTCGCCCCGCTCGCGTCCATGACCAGTCTTCCCTCCGCCAGGTCCCGGCTCGCCGCCGCCACGTTCGGGGGCCTCACTCCCGCACCTGCACAGCTCGGTGTCGTGTCGTGCTGGGGTATTCATAGACGAACAGCGAGTCGTACGGAGGTGAGCCGGAGAGATTCTACAACCCCGGCCCTCATCGCGCCGTTTCATCTCGCTTACAGGTGCACCGAGGTGGCGCTGTTCAAACGTCTTGCTCCCCGCGGATGCCGGGTCGATGTGGTGTTGAGCTCGCGGTCATTGAGAATCGGAGCGTTCGCCCCGCGTTCGCTGCTCGCGCGTCGCGGGGCTGTCGGCACAGCGAGTCCATGACGCGCGCACTGCGGAGTCTCCGTCTCGGGCTGGCATCTCGCACGCGACTGCTCTCCAGACATAGCTAAAAGCTAGCGCCGCGCTCGCACAGGCGACGAGCGCACCGAGGCTGACAGCACGGAGTAGACCTCTGCGTTGGGGGACAGGATCGCGGCGCAGCGCTGTGAGAAGGGCTCGCATGTTCGACCAGCGCTCGCCAGGAGCGCGGGCGAGGCCGCGGCGGACGATCGCGTCGAGCCACCGTGGGATCGACCTGTCATGGACCTCGATGATCCTCCCCGAGAGCGTCGAGCGCTCGATCTCCGCGGGGTCTTCGCCGGCGAACGGTCGACGGCCGTAGAGCGCCTCGAAGACGAGGACACAGAAGCCGAAGACATCGGCGCGGGCGTCGAGAGCGTCGCCGTAGTAGCGCTCTGGCGAGACGTAGCCCGGGGTTCCGATCACACCGTCTGCGATCGGCTCTGGGGTCAGCTGGAGGCTCGTCGCACTCGCTATGGAGATGTCGATGTCGAT
>Ga0316189_10001095_pt1 | contig 26931 bp, 23 predicted proteins | sample LowCovwburrow_MG_FD_204930 | JGI IMG/M metagenome (GOLD analysis project Ga0316189, IMG submission 204930) | Coastal sediment microbial communities from Maine, United States - Lowes Cove worm burrow | ecosystem: Environmental > Aquatic > Marine > Coastal > Sediment | place: USA: Maine...
CCCGCTGGGAATGGCAAGCTGCTGCAGTGGATGAAGAGCTGCTGGCTGCTGTTGAAGCCCAGGCCAAGGCGGAGCTTGGCGAAGCCTACCGTATTACCGATAAGGCCGAGCGCTATGAGCGTGTTGGCGCTATTCGCAGTGCCTGTGTAGAAGCACTGGCTGTTGAGGGTGGTCCTTCCGCCGATGCGGTAAAGGATATTTTCAAGAGCATCGAAAAGGGTCTGGTGCGCAAGCGCATCCTGGCGGGCGAAGCCCGTATTGACGGCCGCGACAACCGCACCGTGCGCCCGATCGCCTGTGAAGTCGACCTGCTGGCCAAAGTGCACGGTTCAGCCTTGTTTACACGCGGTGAAACCCAGGCTATTGGCGCGGTCACGCTGGGTTCAACACGTGACGCACAGATCATTGATGCCCTGGAAGGTGAGCGTCGGGATCCCTTCATGCTGCATTACAACTTCCCTCCCTATTCCGTGGGCGAGGCGGGTCGCGTTGGTTTCACCAACCGCCGCGAAGTTGGACACGGCCGGCTGGCCCGTCGCAGCCTGTCGGCGGTACTTCCCTCGCCGGATGACTTTCCCTATACCATTCGCGTGGTATCGGAGATTACCGAATCCAATGGATCCAGCTCCATGGCATCGGTCTGTGTGGGATCCCTGGCCATGATGGCTGCGGGCGTACCACTCAAGGCGCCCGTTGCGGGCATCGCGATGGGACTGGTCAAGGATGGCAACCAGTTTGCCGTTCTCACCGATATCCTGGGCGACGAAGATCACCTCGGCGACATGGATTTCAAGGTGGCCGGTACAGCTGATGGCGTAACCGCCCTGCAGATGGACATCAAGATCGAAGGCATCAACGAACAGATCATGGAAGTCGCCCTGCAGCAGGCCCAGACGGCGCGCCTGCACATTCTCGGCCAGATGAACGAAGTATTGGCTACGGCCCGTACGGTTACTTCAGAGAATGCGCCCAGCATGGTTACCCTGAAGGTTGATTCTGACAAGATCCGCGACATCATCGGCAAAGGCGGTGCAACTATCCGTTCTATTACTGAGGCGTCTGGTGCGACCGTCGATATCGACGACGATGGAACCGTGCGGGTATTTGGACAGGACATGGCGGCGCGTGATGCCGCTGTGGCCTTGATCGAGGAAATCACTGCCGAGGCTGAAGTGGGTGCTGTTTACACCGGCACGGTTGCACGTATCGTGGATTTTGGTGCTTTCGTCAATATTCTGCCTGGCAAGGATGGACTGGTACACATTTCCCAGATCGCCAATGAGCGGGTAGAGAGCGTATCCGATCACCTCAAGGAAGGTCAGGAAGTGCAGGTCAAAGTCCTGGATGTGGACCAGCGTGGTCGTATCAAGCTCTCCATCAAGGAGTTGCTCGAAGACGAGCCCGCGCAGGAAGCACCCGCGGAGGCCAACGCCGAGTAATCGGCTGCCTTGCAGCAGTAAACCAGGGGGATGCACTTCACGGTGCATCCCCTTTTTATTGCTTCTGCCTTCGGAGGGTTATTTGATCGGCAAGCTGCGCTTTCTGCACATACCAAAAACTGCAGGGACTACTTTCGATGAATGTCTTTTCCTGCAGTATCTTGGCCCGTACCTGCTGCGCCGACAGTTTGTGTTTTCCGGCGACATCGCGGCGGATCGACGTCGCTTTGCCGGGCTCTCGCAGGCAGCGCGTGATCGTATCCAGGTTTGCACCGGCCATGCGCCGCGCGTGACCGGTTGTCGGGAAATCGATGCCATGCCGGTAGTTACCTTGCTGCGGCACCCGGTGGAGCGCGTAAAGTCGCTGTGCCGGCATATCAGCGAGGGCAAGAGTCCACACATTTACTCACCGCGGGAGCACGGTAGCTTTGACCTTGATGGCCTGCTGTCCAGTGGCCGCATCCAGCTCAGTAATTTCCAGAGCAGGATGTTGCTGGGTGAAGAGGACTACCGCTTGCCGCCGGGTAACACCACCGAGCTGGCGAACAGGGCATCAGCGCTGCTGATTTCCGAATTCAGCTGTTTCGGTATGACTGAGGAACTGGATCGCTCGCTGCTTATGTTCAGCCAGGTGCTGGGTTGGGACGGGTGGCCGTTATACCGGTCCCGTAATAGCAGTGATCCGCAGGCGGCACTCCAGTTTGAAGCGCGTCATATCGACCGTATCGAGGGACTGAACAGGCTGGACCTGGCAGTCTATGAGGAGGCGAGGAAGGCATTTTTCCTGCGTTGGCAGTCCTGCGGTCCGGAGCTGGAGGAGGCGCTGCCGCGCTTTCGCCTGGCGCTGGCCAGGCCACATTTGCGATTCGCCGCGATCGATCTGGCCCGGGGTGCCGGTAAGCTGGGTCGACTGGTACTTCCCAGTCGATAACCGCGCTACTTCGGACGATTTTCCACCAGGTGTTCTACCACTGAGGGATCCGCCAGGGTGCTGGTATCGCCCAGGCTCTCCAACTCATTTTCGGCGATTTTTCGCAGTATCCGGCGCATGATCTTGCCGGATCGTGTCTTCGGCAGGCCCGGGGCCCACTGGATGACATCGGGTTTTGCGATAGGACCAATCTCTCGCACGCACAGGGCTATCAGCTCAGCGCGCAGTGCCTCGTCGGCTTCCACGCCCTGCATGGGGGTGACGTAGGCATAGATGCCCTGGCCCTTGATGTCGTGGGGAAAGCCCACTACTGCAGCCTCCGCGATCTTTTCATGCAGCACCAGCGCGCTCTCTACCTCCGCGGTGCCCATGCGATGGCCCGATACGTTGAGCACATCGTCTACCCGCCCGGTGATCCAGTAGTAGCCGTCCTCGTCCCTGCTGGCGCCGTCGCCGGTAAAATAGTAGCCAGGATAGTTGCTGAAATAAGTATCCACCATGCGCTGGTGGTCGCCGTAAACACTGCGTAGCTGGCCGGGCCAGGATGCTTTTACCACCAGGTAGCCTGCGCCGGGGCCGCTGATCTCGGAACCGTCTTCATTTAACAGCGCCAGTTCAACGCCGAAAAAGGGCTTGGTAGCCGAACCGGGCTTAAGGGGCGTTGCGCCGGGCAGGGGCGTGATCATGTGGCCCCCGGTTTCAGTCTGCCACCAGGTGTCCACGATCGGGCAGCGCGAGTCGCCCACCACCTCGTGATACCAGGTCCAGGCCTCCGGGTTGATCGGCTCTCCCACCGTGCCCAGCAGGCGCAAACTGGCCCTGGAGCTGCGGGTTACCGGCTCATCGCCCACGGCGTGGAGTGCGCGGATGGCGGTAGGCGCGGTGTAAAATGTGTTGACCTGGTGCTTGTCGACCACTTCCCAGCAGCGGCCGGCATCCGGATAGGTGGGTACACCCTCAAACACCAGCGACGTCGCGCCATTGGCCAGGGGGCCGTAGACGATATAGGTATGCCCGGTTACCCAGCCGACATCGGCCGTGCACCAGTAAATCTCTCCCTCGCGATAATCAAAGACATACTTGAACGTCATCGCGGCCTGTAACAAGTAGCCACCCGTGGTGTGGAGTACGCCCTTCGGTTTGCCGGTGGAACCCGAGGTGTAAAGGATAAACAGGGGGTCTTCAGCGTCCATGGCCTCAGGGGGACAGTCGCTGCCTGCCGCCCCGGTTGCCTCGTGATACCAGATATCGCGACCCTCCTGCCAGGCCACGTCACCGCCAGTGCGCTTCACTACCAGGCAGGTGCTGACATTGGGGCATGCCCCCAGTGCCTTGTCGGCATTCGCCTTGAGGGGAATAGCGCGGCCACCGCGCACACCTTCATCGGCGGTGATGAGGGTCTGGCAATCTGAATCGAGGATACGGTCTTTCAGGGCTTCCGGTGAAAACCCGCCGAATACCACCGAGTGAACAGCGCCGATACGGGTGCAGGCCAGCATGGCGTAGGTTGCCTCAGGTATCATGGGCATGTAGATACAGACCCGGTCGCCCTTGCCGACACCGCGCTCCTTCAGCACGTTGGCCAGCTTGCATACCTGCTCCTGCAACTCGGCATAGGTGATGTGTTTACTGTCCGCAGGGTCGTCGCCCTCCCAGATGAATGCGGTCTGGTCGGCGCGCTCCGGCAGGTGCCTGTCTATGCAGTTGTAGCTGACATTGAGCTTGCCACCGGCAAACCACTGCGCATCTCCCTTGACAAAGTCGTAGCTGACAACCGTATCCCAGGGTTTCTCCCAGGACAGGAACTGGCTCGCCATTTCACTCCAGAACCCGTCGCGGTCCGTGATTGATCTTTGATACATCGCCTCGTACTGCTCGGCGTTGACGTGGGCGTCCCTGAAGTTGGCTGGTACCGGATAGGTAGGAAATTCAGACATGGTGACCGTTCCCTTGAGTGTTTATTGGTGAGTCTGGGATGATACTTCGCCTGTGCGGTTGTGCAAGCCGACCAAGGTCTAGGGTGAGGAGACGCAGCGGGCCGGTCAGGCGCCGGTCCCGCTGGCTAATGGCCGTCTGCGAGCATGCCCCAGTCGGATACCGGGTTCAGTGCAAGGCGTACGTTGTCTATCAGGCGGGTAGATCCCAGGCGGGCAGCCGCGAGGATTGCGATTTCCTCGGTGTCTTCTGTAACCGGGCGCAGGGTGTTGGCGTCGCGAATGGCAAAGTAATCCGGCTCCAGGCCAGCCTGAAGCAGCCGCATACGAGCGTGGGATTCCAGCTGGAGGAAGTTATCGAAGCCGCAGGCGATCGCCTCGCGACAGCTGTTGAGGGTCTGGTGAATGACCGGCGCGATATGACGCTGTTCCGGCGACAGAAATCCGTTGCGTGAGCTTTTGGCCAGCCCGTCTTCGTCACGGGTAGTGGCGACGCCGATGATACGAACCGGCATGCAAAGATCCCTGACCATCTTGCGCACGATGGACAGTTGTTGGTAGTCCTTTTCCCCGAAAACCGCCATGTCCGGCTGCACGATATTGAATAGTTTTGCGACCACGGTGGTTACACCATCAAAGTGGCCGGGTCGACTGCTGCCGCACAAGGTCTCAGACAGGTCCGGTACACTCACCTGGGTTTGCGCGGCCATGCCTTCGGGATAAATCTCCCGGGTGTGCGGCGCGTACAGGACCTGCACTCCTTCACTGAACAACTTTTCCTTGTCGGCCGCCATGGTACGGGGGTAGGAATCCAGATCTTCTGAGGGGCCGAACTGTAGCGGGTTGACAAAAATACTGACGACTACGACATCGCACAATGAGCGCGCTTTACGCACGAGGTTGAGATGACCCTCATGGAGATTGCCCATAGTCGGAACGAAGGCGATGCTCTGGCCGTTTTGGCGAAAGCGTTCCAGGGCTGACTGTAACTGCGCGTTGCTGCTGTAAGTTCGCATATCGACCTCATCCCTTACCTGCGGAACGGTGATGCTAAACGAATAGAAATCACGGGCTTGTTGCCTACCCACGCGGTTATCGAACCGACGAGGGACCGGAAGTATGAACCAAGGTCTGGCACCCGGCAACGAATTTTCATGAAAAATTCACACGATCTGTTACCAAAAGAAGCAGTTTTTTGCTAATTCGAGCAGCGGATCACGGTAACAGTGTGAGGGGGGTGAGTGGGCACTAACAGTACAGACCATGGTCAGTCGATCAGTATCTGCAAGGGTAGGGGTTGTGAAGGGGCTTGCCCTTACTGGTATGTATGCTCTTCCGCCGGGTAGTCGCCCGACTTTACCGCATCTACGAATGCCTTCAGGGCGCCCTGGATGGTGTCCTGTCCCTGCATGAAGTTCTGCACGAAGCGCGCGGTGTGGCGGCTGAGTCCCAGCAGGTCGTGCATCACCAGCACCTGGGCGTCGGTGCCTGCGCCAGCACCTATGCCGATGACCGGGATATCGAGTTTACGGCTGATGTCGCTGGCCAGGTTGGCCGGTACACACTCCAGCACCAGCAAGCTCGCCCCGGCATCCTTGATCTCCACCGCGTCGGCGAGAATAGACTTGGCTTCCTTGGGGGTGCGGCCCTGTACCTTGAAACCGCCGAAGGTATTAACAGATTGCGGCGTCAGGCCCAGGTGGGCGCAGACCGGGATGCCGCGCTCGACCAGCTTGCTGATCGTGCCACTGAGCCAGGTGCCGCCCTCCATCTTTACCATCTGGGCGCCCGCCTGCATCAGTCGGGTTGCGTTGGCCATTGCCTGGTCGGGGCTGGTGTAGGTCATGAACGGCATGTCCGCGATCACCAGTGCGCCATTGGCAGCCCTGCAGACACACTCGGTGTGGTAGGCCATGTGATCCATGGTAACCGGGATGGTGCTGTCGTGGCCCTGCAGTACCATACCCAGCGAATCGCCCACCAGCATCGTCTCTGCACCGGCCTCGCTGATAATGCGCGCAAATGTGGCGTCGTAGGCGGTGATGCAGACGAACTTTTCTCCCGCCGCCTTCATCTTGTCCAGGGTGCTGATGGTTACCTTGGCCATTTAATGTACCTCGTCACTCATGGCGTAACTCTGTGGGCCTCCTGACTACCTCGCTGCGTGTCACAATATCTGTGACGAGGTAAGCTCTATCCGAAAAAAGTGGGGTTGAAGTAGTGGCGTCCGTTGCGAATGTCCAGCAGATAGTCCACCAGGTGCATATAGTCTGCGTCACTGTTGGCCAGGTCGATCTCGCTGGCGTTGACGATCAACAGAGGGGCCTCATCGTAATATAGAAAGAACTCACTGTACACTTCGTTCAGGCGTTCCAGGTAGTCGCGTTCTATCGTCTTTTCGGCGTTGATTCCCCTGTTTTCAATACGTCCGAGCAGGACATCGGCAGGGGCCTGGAGATAGATGACCAGGTCGGGTCGCGGCGCATCAATAGTGAGCTGTTGGTAGACCCTCTGGTAGAGCTGTAATTCGTCGTTGTCGAGGTTGATTCGCGCAAACAGGGGGTCCTTCTCGATCAGGAAGTCCGCCACGCGCACCGGCTCAAAGATGTCGGCCTGGCGCAGGTCGTGAATTTTCTGCGAGCGCTGGAACAGGAAGAACAGCTGGGTGGCCAATGCTGCTTCCCTGCGATTGCGGTAAAAGCGGTCCAGGAAAGGATTTTCCTCGGCATTTTCCAGCATTGTCTGGCAGTCGAAACTGGCGGCCAATCGCTTCGCCAGGGTCGTTTTACCGACCCCGATGGGACCTTCCACGGCAATGTAGGCGGGAGGGGTGCGCCCCGCCAGGTTGATCTTGGTGGCCGTGGTATCTTGCATCGGTTGTACTAGTCTCCCCTGTGTTTTGTGTCGCGCGGGACTGCAGAATCCCGGTTGAGTCGCAGCCTGGTTTTCACCAGGTCCCCCTGCGGACATCGGGCGACTAATGTACCAAGATCGGTGCCGTCCGGCAGCTTCAAATTTGGTCCGCAGATCTCCAGCAGCGGGTAGAGTACGAAGTTGCGCTGGGTCAACGCCGGGTGTGGGATGGTCAGGGCTGCGGTAGACCGCTGCGCGGTGCCGTAGAGCAGGATGTCCAGGTCCAGTGTACGCGGGCCCCAGCGCACGGTTCGTACCCGGCCGTGGGCCTGTTCAATCCGCTGCAGCTGCGCCAGCAGGGTGTCCGGATCCAGCGTGGTTTCAAGTGCCGCCACGGCATTGAGGTAGTCAGGTTGTGTCCCGGGGCCGACAGCGGCACTGCGGTAGGCCGCGGACACCCGGGTTACCGCTGAGTCGGGGAGCCCTGCTATCGCCTCCAGTGCAGCCCGCAGTTGCCGGGCGGGATCCTGCAGATTACTGCCCAGGCCAATGTAGGCCGTGGTCATGCCTTTTTGCTGGAGCGTCTGCCGCGAGACCGGCGGCCGCCGGACGGCCCCTTTTCCAGCGCGGCCTGTTCCAGGCGCTGCTCCATGGGCAGGGTCTGGAACTCCGTCCACCACTGGCCCAGATCACCGGTAACGTCGCCGGCCTGCTCCCGCAGCAATAAGAAGTCGTAGGCTGCGCGAAATCGACGATGGTCAACCAGCTCTGCTGCCTTGCGGCCCCGCCGGTTCTGCAGGCGCAATTGAAACTCCCATATCTCACGCATGGGCTGGCTGAACCGCCGGGGTATGGAAATGTGGCGCGCCGCGTCGGCAATGGCTTCCTGTGCGGCGTGATGCATGGCCGGCATAGGTGGGTCGCCGCGTTCTTGCAGCACCTGGGCGCGGTGCTCTACCACCGGCCACAGCAGTGCAGCGAGGATAAAGGCGGGGGTGACCGGCTTGCCCTGGGCGATGCGCTTGTCGGTACTGACCATGGCGGCGCGCACCAGTGCGAGGCCTGCGGGGTCGCGTTTCATGTGTGCGGCGCTGTCGGGGAACAGGTAGCCCAGCAGTTTATGCTTTACCAATTGCTCGAACGTGGCCGTGGCATGGCCGCCCATGAACAGTTTCAGAAACTCGTCAAAGAGTCGCGCGGCGGGAATCTCGGCCAGCAGGTGCGCACAGGCTGGTATGGCGCGTGCGGTATCGGGGTCGATACTGAACTCCAGTTTGGCGGCAAAGCGCAGGACCCTGAGCATACGCACCGGGTCCTCTGTGAAGCGCACCGCCGGGTCGCCGATAATGCAGATACTGCGGCGCTCCAGGTCCCTCAGTCCGTGTACGTGATCGAACACCTCAAACTTGCCAGCGTCGTAGTACAGGGCATTGACGGTGAGGTCGCGCCTCACCGCGTCTTCCTCCAGCGTGCCATAGACATTGTCCCGCAACAGCAGGCCACTGGCAGACTGGCGGGAATGATTACCCCCCGACTCCGAGGTGGGCTCGGCATCGTTGTCGTGGTGCCCCCGAAAGGTTGTAACCTCGATGATTTCCCGGCCAAAGCGTACATGAACAATGCGAAAGCGCCGGCCTATGATGCGGGAATTGCGAAACAGTGCGTGTACGGTTTCGGGGGTGGCATCTGTGGCGATATCAAAGTCTTTGGGGTGCCCGCCCAGTAACAGGTCGCGCACTGCGCCGCCCACCAGGTAAGCCTGGTGCCCCTCTTTGCGCAATCGGGACATTACCTTCAGCGCACCGTCGCTGATGTTCTTGCGGGATATGCTGTGCTGATCCCTGGGGATGATTTTCAAGCGGATTGTGGCCTGTGGCTATAGCTGTCAGGCGCGCAGTCTACCACAGTTAGGTAGCCGGATTTTGGGGCGTTTAAGCTGATGAGCGGCGAACTGAATGAAGGGGAAAACAATGTTTTCCCCATCCAGGTCTCACTGCGAGAGTTATTGTTATTTCTTGCGTCGTGTTATTTTTATGATGCGTATAAAAACATATTACAGTCGGATGCCAAAGCCCTTTTGTCGCTATTAGCGATCAGTGCCGGGGCAATCCAGGCGGCCGCAAATCTTTCGGCCTAACCCTACCTGCTCGCAACGAAATTGAAGGGGAAGAAGTCTTCCCCATCCAGGTCCATATTTGAGCGTGTTATTTTTATTACGGTAACTATTATTTTTATTTTTCGTACCTGGGCCTGTTGAATGCAGGCAGCGTGCCAACAGTAGAAAAAACGATGTTAATCAATTAGATATAAAAAAGCAGTCAGATTTGTTTACCTTCAAATCGGGTCGCTTGTTACCTTACTACACTGGTTTGCGTAACGGGAACGTTGCGGGGTAACGCCTACTTGCCGGTCGCTGCACGCTTTCGAGCGCTGCCAGTGGCGCCGGACCGATTGCGCGGGATACCCAGGCGCTGGCGTCGCTCCCACAGGCATTTGCGACTGACCCCGAGCTTCTGGGCCAGTTCGGTCTCGCTCATGGAGTCCTGGTGTTCCAGCACAAAACGCTGGAAATAGTCTTCCAGGGACAGGTCTTCCAGCGGATCGGAATTGCCTGAACTGACTGTTCGGGGTGTGGCTGTGATGCCCTGCTGGCCGCGGATTCTGTTGACGTTGACCAGTTCCAGGTCGATACCCAGTACCTCGTTATCGATCTCCTCTTCATCGGACAGAATGACCGCCCGCTCTATCGCATGCTCCAGTTCCCGCACGTTGCCGGGCCATTGATAGGTCGTAATGGCCTGGATCGCGCGCGGTGAAAGCCCCATGGGCTTTTTGCCAAGGCGTTGGGTCTGGGCCGCCAGTATGCTTTCTGCCAGTTGCAGTATGTCCTTGCCGCGTTCGCGCAGCGGCGGCAGGGAGAGTTGCAGGACGTTGATCCGGTAGAACAGGTCCTGGCGAAACTGGCCTTCCGCCGCAAGCGCCTGCAGATTGCGATGGGTGGCACAGATCAGTCGCACGTCCACCTTGCGTGAGTGAACGGAGCCAATGCGGCGTATCTCACCCTCCTGGATAAAGCGCAGCAGGCGAGCCTGGGCCTCCATGGGTAATTCGCCAATTTCATCCAGAAACAGGGTGCCTCCGTCTGCGGCCTCAATCAATCCCATGCGGCTGGCGTTGGCGCCTGTAAAGGCCCCTTTTTCATAGCCGAACAGTTCCGATTCGATCAGGGTATCCGGAATGGCCGCGCAATTGACCGACACCAGGATATTGTCCCCCCGCATGCTGTGACTGTGTACGCTGCGCGCCACGATCTCCTTGCCGGTGCCGGTTTCACCCAGCACCAGTACGGTGGAGTCTGTAGGCGACACCTTGCGAATATGCTCGAAGAGGGTTTGCATTGCCGGGCAATTGCCGGTGATCCCGGTGACACCCTCTTTTTTCGGTTGTGTCTCCGTGTCCGGGGAGCCCTGGGCATGACGAGGTACCGGGTGGTCGGCAATTATCCGTTGTACCGCGGCGATCATGTCGCCGTGATCGAAGGGCTTGGCAATATAGTCCACGGCACCCATTCGCATGGAATCCACGGCCGAGCGCAGGCTTGCATAGCTGGTCATGATCAACACCGGGACGTCCTCCGCCTTGCGGATGAGATCAGTACCCGGGGCGCCGGGCAGGCGCAGGTCGCTGATGACCAGGTCGAACTCCGCCAGCTCGTGCTCGGACTCGGCTTCCTGCACAGAGCCCGCTTCCTTCACCGTGTAGCCGTTGCGCTCCAGCAGGCGTCGCAGCGCTGTGCGGATAACCGTTTCATCTTCTACGACGAGTATGTTGTGCATCGCGCGTTACCTTTTGTGTACAGGCTACCCAACATACTATCCTGTCGAGCCAGATTCCAGTAAAAGCCGCGCTCCACTGGGAAGTTTGGTAGCGATGCGCTGTTTATGCCTCGAACGTATTTCCGTAACTGGCGATGGACAATTGCAGGGTCACCCGCGTACCCGGGTTGGCCCCGTCGCTTGCGGGGCTGGCGATACTTACACTGCCCCCCATGTCCTCCATGATGCTGAACACCAGGGCCAGGCCCAGACCGGTACCCGCACCGGGGTCCTTGGTGGTGAAGAAGGGTTCGAACACATTGGCCAGTAGCTCGGTCGGGATACCGCTGCCATTGTCCTCAATTACTATCACTACCCATTCGCCCTGCTGCTGAGCCGTTATCTCGACCCTTCCATACTCGTCACAGGCATCCCTGGCATTGCCCAACAGATTGACGAAGACCTGGAGCAGGCGCTGGCTGTCAGCCAGCACCAGCAATTCGCGATTACATTGATTCTCGAACAACACGGGCTTGGCCTCGCGGTCCAGTCCCAGCAGGTGGATGGCCTCGTCAATGCAGTCCGCCAGGTTCGAGGGCGCAAGGGTTACTTCGCCGGAGTTTGACCCGGCGTGGGAAAAGTTCACCAGGGACTCTACGATACGGCTGATCCGGTCCGTTTGTTTGAGGATATCCTGGGCGGTAAAGCGAACCTCGTTCGCATCTGTTTCGTATTCCAGGTTCTGGGCCAGGCAGGCGATGCCGGTGACCGGATTTCCGATTTCGTGGGCGACACCCGCGGCCAGTCGGCCCAGCGAGGCCAGCCGCTCATTATGCAGCAATTCTTCCTCCAGCAACTCGAAGTCGGTGATATCCTCGACCAGGATAACCGTGTCGGCTGGCTGGCTCCCACTGCCGGTGCCAGTGTCGGTTTTGTGCAGGCTGATCCAGCAGGGCTGGCCATCTCCCGCGGTGACCTCTGTCTTCAGCTGGCTGTTGCTGTCACCGCGTTTGAAGTCACTGATGATCTCGCGCCACGGTTGCGGCAGAGCCTCCAGGAGGGATCCAAGCACCTGCGGCGGTGCGATGCCGGTTATCTGCTCCATGCTCTTGTTCCACAACAGGATCTCGTCGTCATCCCCGATAGAGCAGACGCCAATTGGCAGGTTATCCAGTGTCTCCCGGTAGTGGCGGCGCAGGTTGTCCAGGTCTGCCGTCAGTCCGGTAAAGCGCGACTGCGCACGATCCAGGTTGCGCTCGATCAGTTGGATATCTTCTGTTTGACCTTGCAGGCCAGGCTGGAAGGGAACCGCGCGCTCCATGATGCTGTATGCCACCGCCGGCCCCAGTAGTCCTGACAGGTTGGCCTCCAGCCTCGTTCGCAGCCTGCGCAGCGCGTATGGTCTGGATTCGTCGGGGGAGAATTGCAGTTCCTCCAGCGCCCTGTTGACCTCGTAGCGAGCGGTTTTCTCGCCCAGCGCAGAACTGAGTGCTTGCTGAAATTCGCCTGCGCTGTGCAAGGCCAGTGTCCTGCGAACCGGCCGTGACAGGTCATCCATAGAGCAGATTTCAGCGGCGACCTGTTCCTCGGCACTGGCGTTGGTCAGTAGCGACACAAGAACAAAAACACCGGCATTGAGCAGGAGCGATGCCAGTATGGCATTTGCCCAGTGAGCGCCGGTAGCACCGAGTGCCTGGTTTGACAGGGCGCTGAGTAGTGGTATCGAGTAACCATCAGCCAGGGGCAGCAACATGGAGAAAAACCAGGCGGTCAGGCCAACGGCCAGTCCCGCCAACAAGCCCTTGCGATTTGCGGTCGGCCAGTAAGGTGTGGCGATAATGCCGGGTAGAAACTGCAGGGTACCGGAGAAGGCGACCAGGCCCAGTTGCGTCAGGGTCTGGGTGCCGCTCAGGGCGCTAAAGAACGCGTAGCCGGCCAGGATCAGGATGCCTATCAGCGAGCGTCGCAGCCATCTCAGTTGTATGTAAATATTCTGGTGCCGGTCAATCTGTAGCAGGCGCATGGGTAATATCAGGTGGTTGAGGCACATATTCGCCAGGGCCAGCGTGGTGATCACAATGGTGGCGCTGGCGGCCGACAGGCCAGCCACGAACGCCGCGGCACTGATGGCGGTGGAGTGCGCCTCCAGTCCCAGGGCCAATCCGCTGTAATCGATGGGTAATTGGTGGCCCAGCTTGATACCGGCCCAGGTCACAGGCAGTACCGGCAGGCTGAGCAGCATCAGGTAAAGTGGCAGGCCCCAGGTCGCGGTACGCAGGTCATGGCTGTCGGTATTCTCCGCAAACGCCATGTGGAAAATATGGGGCATACAAACCGCGCCGGCAAAAAATACCACCAGCAGCGTGCGTGCCGTATTGTCATGCAGGGAGTTTTCCAGGGTGTCGTTGACATCGGTGTTGGTTGTCAGCCATTGGCTCATTTCCGCGAAGCCGCCGAATACCCCGTACACCGCAGCCAGCAGCAGTAAAAACATCGCTGCCAGTTTGACAAGGGATTCAAATGCCATGGCTGTAACCAGACCCGTATTGCGCTGTTGGGCCGAGATATGGCGGGTGCCAAACAGGAATGAAAATACGGTGATAATGATACAGAACAGCAGCGCCAGGCCATCCTGGCGACCCTCCCGGGAGAACAGGTTGTCAGCGTCTCCCAACATTATCTGGATACTGTCTGCTACCGCCTGAATCTGCAGGGCAAGCAGGGGCAGCAAGGTAATACACATGGCGATCGTGATAGTCGCCCCGATCCATGGGCTGCGAAAACGAAATGTCAGAACATCGGCCAGTGATGACAGTTGGTAAACCCGGCACAGACGCAACAAGGGCAGTAGCAGCAGTGCGGCAAACACGAACATGAACACCACCCCACCGTAATACAGCATGAAACTGTAACCATAGCTGTAGGCCAGCTCCATAATGCCGTTGGTGGCCATGGCCCCGGCGAAGACACCCAGGGACAGAACGTACGTGGCAGGGTGCTTGGTAATTCGTTCGGGAATAGTGCCCCGGTCGGCGAGGTAGGCAACTGCAAACAGTCCGCTGAGATAGGCGACGATAAACAGCAGTACCTGGGCGAGACTAAAGCTCATCCGGGTATCTCGAACGCTGGTTCCAGTAGGCTGCAATAATCACGAGGAACCATAACTGGTAGGGCCGGTACCAGACTTCTCCGGCGCGGAAGATCCAGTCCTCGACGGCCGGGGTGAATATAATGAATACGCCCACTGCCAGCAGTAGTGCTCGATTGATGTACATCGGGACGAACTTCCTGTGATTGGGGGAAATCGATACTACGCAAGCGCCGCGGGAGGGTAAAGCTCGGCTGCTCAGCCGGCTGGGATGGACATCACCGCGGGAATCTCACGGGGCATCCAGTGCTGGCATGCGAAGTGGAGGATTTCACCGCAAGTATGCAGCGCCGGGGGCGGTTTGCGCTGGTGCAGAAAAGCCAGTGCCGCCCGCAAGTTGGCAGCGGCCTGGCGGTCATCCAGCGCCGGGGCATGAGTTTGCTTGCTGAATTTGTCGCCGTCCCTGTTGGTGATCACCGGCAGGTGGAGATAGCGGGGGGTCTGGTAGCCTAGCAGCTGCTGCAGGCAGATCTGGCGGGCCGTTGAGTCCATCAGGTCGGAGCCGCGAACGATGTGATTGACGCCCTGCCATTCATCGTCCACCACCACAGCCAATTGGTAGGCATATAGCCCATCCTTGCGCCTGACCACGAAGTCGGCCGGCAATGCGCTCTTGGCACTGTAGCGCTCTGGCTGCAACTGATCGACAAATTCGATGTGGGCCGGTGAGGGCGAACTTACCCGAATCGCCGTGGGCGAGCGCAGTTCACCCCTGCGGTGCCGGCAGTTCCCCTGGCAGGCGCCATCGGGCCCGAGTGACTGGCGGGTGCAATCACAATGGAACAGGTGTCCGGCGTCGCTGAGCTTTTGCAGCGCTGCAGCGTATGCATGGTGGCGCTGGCTCTGGAACAGAAGCTCTCCGTCCCAATGCAGGCCATGATTTTGCAGGCTCTCCAGGATACGCCGGGCGGCGCCTTGCTCTTCACGGGGAGGGTCCAGGTCTTCCATTCGCACCAGCCAGGTGCCCGCGTTGTATCGCGCGTCCAGGTAGCTGGCCAGCGCCGCGATCAATGAGCCCGGGTGCAGCGGGCCGGTAGGGGAGGGGGCGAAACGCCCGCAGTAGGGCGGGTCTCCATTGACGTGCACCGGACTCGGGTTAACCCAGTTCCTGTCTTTCCTTGATCTCTGCCAGAGTCTTGCAGTCGATGCACAGGCTTGCTGTCGGCCTTGCCTCGAGTCGCTGGATGCCGATTTCTACGCCGCAGGCGTCACAAAATCCGTAGTCATCCTGCTCGATTCGCTCCATGGTCGAATCGATTTTCTTGATAAGCTTGCGCTCCCGGTCCCGGGTTCGCAGTTCCAGGCTGAATTCTTCTTCCTGGGTGGCGCGATCCGCCGGATCCGGAAAATTTGCGGCCTCATCTTTCATGTGGGTCACGGTGCGGTCCACTTCCTGCATCAGCTCGGACTTCCAGTTCTGCAGTATCGATTTGAAGTGCTCGCGCTGCTTCTCATTCATGTACTCTTCGCCCCGTTTGGGTTTATAGGGCTCGAAGTTTTTGAATTCGGAGGTCGCTGCTTTCCGGGCTGCTTTCGGGGCTGCTTTCTTTACGGCTTTTGGCATGGTTTTTTCCACACAGCAATGGTAACTGAATTCTATTTAGGGGAGTCTGGCGGGTAAATACAAGACCGGCCCAAATCCAAGGGCGGTGAAACTACCAGATATCCCGCGGCGGTTCCACTTTTTCGTCCCGGTTTTTGAACCGCGTCAAAAGACTGTCACTGGCTTTGTTAGAATAAGGAAACAATTGTGGGGAGTCGCAGTGGCAAGGTTTACAGCATGAAATTTGATGGGCTGATACAGGCGCGCCTGGTGCGGCGTTACAAGCGATTCCTGGCCGATGTTGAAATGCCCGGCGGCGAGGTGATCACGGTCCACTGTCCCAATACCGGTGCCATGACGGGTTGCGCCGAGCCGGGTTCGCTGGTGTGGTTGTCCACCAGCACCGTCAAAACACGCAAGTATGCCCATACCCTGGAGCTGGTAGAGACCGCCAACGGCATGGCCTGCGTTCACTCGGCTATGGCCAACCGGGTGGTGCGAGACGCCATTGCGGCGGGAGTAGTCCCGGGCTTCAGCGGCTATCCTGACATCAGCGCCGAGGTCAAATACGGTCAGGGCAGTCGGGCCGACCTGTTGCTGAGTGGGCCCGCGGGGCGGGTATTTGTTGAAATAAAGTCCGTGACCCTGTGTCGCAGTGGTGGTGTAGGCGCGTTTCCGGACGCGGTCAGTGAGCGGGCTCGAAAACACCTGGTTGAGCTGCAATCGGTGTTGGCCCCCGATACCAGGGCTTTGCTGTTTTTCTGCGTATTTCATGCCGGGATTACCAGCGTTAGCGCGGCAGGCGATATCGACCCCGCCTATCGGGACGCGCTCGCGAAAGCGCTTGATGCTGGCGTGGAAGTCCTGGCCTGGGGTGCCGATATCAGCCACCTGGGCATCAACCTGGCGCGGCCTCTGCCTTTTTTCCTGGACCCGCCCTGAGCGAATCAGTCGAGGTACAGGTCTCCATTGCTGAGGGTAAAGGCGACGGGGGTGAGGCTTTCGCCCTGGCAGGGGCCACCCACGCACTCGCCGGTGCTGGCGATAAAGACCGCGGCATGGCGTTGGCAATGTATCAGGGCCCCGTCAGGGCTGGCGATCGATCCTCCCATGGGGTCAAGTGATTCCCTGGTATGGGGACAGATGTTCAGGTAAATGGCCACCTCCGGCCCCCGCCTGACCACCAGTAGCTTCAGTGCCCCGGATTCCAGACCGGTGGCGCTCTGGTCCGGGAAATCCTCTATGTTTCCAATCAAGCTCATGCCTTGTTGCTGTCCCCTTGTCCACGATAGGATGTCTGTTTTGGTTCACCATTGTGCCTGTTTTAGGGGCCGGGTAATACGCCGTTGCAGTGGACGGATGGAGTCGGATTTTTGTTGCGTGAGCTAGACCCAAGCCAGTTGACCGGGCGAGTGGAGACCCACCTCGCGAACATGCCTGGTGGCCATCGATTGCAGGCTGCGGCAGCGCAAGCCTTTGCCGCGCTACAGGAAGATGCCCGCGCGGCGGGATTTGAGCTGGCAATTGCCAGTAGTTTCAGATCCTACTCCCGGCAACTCGCGATCTGGAATGGTAAAGCCAGTGGCCAGCGGCGCGTGCATGACGACACCGGAAGAGACGTTGATATAACTGCCCTTGCACCCGGTGAGCGGTTGACGGCGATTTTGCGCTATTCCGCCATCCCGGGTACCTCCAGGCACCACTGGGGTACGGACCTGGATGTCTATGATGCCGCTGCCCTGCCTGCGGGTTATCAGTTGGAGTTATCGCCGCAGGAGGTGGCACCGGGGGGGCTGTTCGACCCCTTGCACCGGTGGCTTGACGAGCGCATGGCGCGGGGTGAGTCGCGGGACTTCTACCGTCCTTATTGCAAGGACACGGGAGGTACCGCACCGGAGCGCTGGCACCTGAGTTACGCTCCCCTGGCAGTCAGCTGCGCTCGACAGCTGACCGCGCAGGTGCTGCTCGCATGTTGGGAGGAGTGCGCTGCAAGCGGAGAGACACTGCAACTGGCGGAGGAAATCAGGGCCGCGCTACCGCAGGTCATGACCCAATACCTCGCGGTGGCGCCGCAGTGGTGCCCGCTTGCAACCGGGTCCCGCGCTGAAGCCTAGTCCGACTGGTGCAGGTGTCCGTAGTGCTTCTGGTAGTCCAGTTCGGAGGCGGCAATGACTTTCAGTGCTTCTTCTCTTCCGTAGACGAAGTCGACCTTTACGTTACTTTCCTTGCCCGGAATCATTTTGTAAGTTGAGAAGTAGTGCTGCAGTCGCTCGGTCTTGATTGAGGGGAGGTCGGCGATATCGTGCACATCACCCCAGATATTGTCACCTTCGAGTACTGCGACGATCTTGTCGTCGGCCTCACCGCCGTCAATCATCTGGATCCCGCCCACAACTCGCGCCTTGAGGATGATGTCGGCACGCGTAATGTGGCGCTCTGAGAAGACACAGATGTCCAGCGGGTCGCCGTCAGCTATATCCGCATGGGGGCAGCGCTTGGCGACTTCCTCGGCGCAGTAGGTGCGCGGGATAAAGCCATACAGTGCGGGGGGGCTGGAGGTGGTTCGCTGGGGGCGATCAACCATCAGGAAGCCGGAGTTCTTGTCTAGTTCGTATTTGACCACATCATCCGGTGTCATTTCGATATAGACCTGGACGATGTCTTCTGCGGTGTCTTCGGCACGTGCGCGCAGGCCGTGCCACGGGTGGCGGCGCCAGCGGTTGAATTGGCTATTACTGTACATGAGAGTCCCTGCAGCTTGGTTCACTATGGAGGCGCGCATTGTACAGGCAGTTTTGGCTGAAATCTTGCTCGATTCAGGCAAAATATTGCCGCTCCGTGCGCTGGATCAACCCCCTACACAGAAGCAGCTGTCGGAACGTGCCGCACTAGCCCTGGATTCGGAAGCGCTTCTTGAGCTTCCTGGGCACAGGCGCATTTTTCAGCTGCACGTAAACCGGCATGCCGTTGCGGTAGGCAGGGTAGGCCTCGCCGGCGATGAGCGGCGCCAGGTAGGAAACCGCCTCGGGGGTGATGCCGAAGCCATCGCGGCTGATGTAGTTGCGCGGCATCTTCTTTTCACGATTGGCTATATCTTCCAGGTTCGCCTCGCCAATAGACCAGCTGTAGCGCTTGCCCTTGCCCCGAACAATGCAGGGCATGATCGCGTTGTCGCCCCTCAAGGCAAACTCCACCGCCGCCTCGCCCAGGGCGTAGGCCTGGTCCACGTCAGTCTGGGAGGCGATGTGACGGGCCGAGCGCTGCAGGTAATCCGCTACCGCCCAGTGATACTTGTAGCCCAGTTCGTCCTTGACCATCGCGGCCAGGTACGGCGCCAGTCCGCCCAGCTGGCTGTGGCCGAAGGCGTCCTTGAGGCCTGATTCGGCCAGGAACCGCCCGTCCTTATACTGGGCGCCTTCCGAGGCTACGATCACGCAATAGCCATTTTTCTTGACGGTGCGCTTGACCCTGGCCAGGAATTTGTCCCGGTCAAAGGCGATTTCAGGAAACAGTATGATGTGGGGCGCGTCTCCCTCGTTCTGTGCCGCCAGGCCCGCCGCCGCAGCGATCCAGCCCGCGTGCCGGCCCATGACTTCAAGGATGAATACCTTGGTGGATGTTTCGCACATGGAGGCGACGTCCAGGGCCGCCTCCCGGGTTGAAATGGCCACATATTTGGCTACCGAGCCAAAGCCCGGGCAGTTGTCGGTCAGCGGCAGGTCATTATCGATGGTCTTCGGTACATGGATAGCCTGCAGCGGGTAGCCCAGGGCGGCGCTCAGCTGGGAGACCTTCAGGCAGGTGTCGGCGGAGTCACCGCCGCCGTTGTAGAAAAAGTAGCCGATATTATGCGCCTTGAAGACCTCGATGAGGCGCTCGTATTCTGCCCGGTTTTCCTCAAGGCTTTTCAGCTTATGGCGGCAGGAGCCGAACGCGCCCGACGGGGTCGTCAGCAGGCCTCGAATCGCCGCCTTGCTCTCTTTGCCCGTGTCAATGAGGTCTTCCTGCAGGGCGCCGATAATTCCGTTGCGGCCCGCGTAGACCTTGCCGATCCGGTCGCGGTGTTTGCGGGCGGTCTCAATGAGGCCACAGGCGGAGGCATTGATGACTGCAGTGACGCCACCGGACTGGGCGTAGAAGGCATTTTTTTTGGGCATCGTAGCGTTTTCCTTGTTGAGGGACCGGATCCATGGCCCCTGGTGGGCCGTGGAGCGGGGCCGCTGGTTGCAGCAAGGCGGTCATGATACGGAACTTGGCACCATTTGTGGACCATGCGCCGAGGTTTCTGTGAGCCACTACCTGTGGTGGCAGCGACACGACGTGCTACCATTGGCCGCTTTGTTTGAGGGGGCTTGGTTGAAAGGGCATATTCACATCCTGGGTATCTGCGGTACCTTCATGGGCGGGCTTGCCCTGTTGGCCAGGGAGATGGGTTACCGGGTGACCGGTTCGGACTCCGCGGTCTACCCCCCGATGAGTACTCAGCTGCGCGCCGCCGGCATCGACCTCATGGAGGGCTACCTGCCCGAACACCTGCAAGAGCGTCCGGACTGCGTTGTGGTCGGCAATGCAATGACCCGGGGCAATCCCGCGGTGGAATACATGCTCAATAGTGGCCTGCCCTATACCTCTGGTCCCCAGTGGCTGGCGGAGCACCTGCTGCATGACAGTTGGGTGCTGGCAGTGTCGGGTACCCACGGCAAGACCACTACCAGCAGCATGCTGGCCTGGATACTGGAATATGCAGGGATGTCGCCAGGATTCCTTATAGGGGGCGTTCCGGCGAACTTCGGCCTGTCCGCGCGCACCGGCTCCTCCGATTTTTTTGTGGTGGAAGCGGATGAGTACGACACGGCGTTCTTTGACAAGCGTTCGAAATTCATCCACTACCGGCCGCGTACGCTGACCATCAACAACCTGGAATTCGATCACGCCGATATCTTTGACGACATCGGGGCGATCCAGCGCCAGTTCCACCACCTGGTGCGGTGTGTGCCCGGCGATGGGCTGATAGTTCGGCCGCTCGGTATCCCGGCAATCGACGAGACCCTGGCCATGGGCTGCTGGACGCCGGTCGCCTCTTTTGGCATCGATGCGGACACCGGTGAAGGAGCTGATTCCGGTACCGGCGCGAATTGGCGGGCCGAATTGCTGGCCGCGGATGGCAGCGCTTTTCGACTGCACTGCCCCGCCGGGTCACCCCTGGACATCCACTGGTCCCAATGTGGCTTGCACAATGTGGAAAACGCCCTTGCGGCGCTGGCTGCGGCTCACCATGTCGGTGTTCTGCCTGCGGTGGCAGCCGCCGCGCTGGCGGAATTCGCCGGCGTGAAACGCCGGCTCGAACTGCTGGGCAAAGTGAACGATATTGCGGTTTATGATGATTTTGCCCATCACCCCACTGCGATAGCCACCACATTGCAGGGCCTGCGTGCCCGTGCTGGCACCGGGCGTCTTATCGCGCTGGTCGAGCCGCGTTCCAATACCATGCGGCTGGGAGAGCATCGCCGCCAACTGGCGAGTGCAACGGCCGCCGCAGATCGGGTCTACTGGTTTCAGCCGCCGGGTATGAACTGGTCATTGGACAGCGTGGTTGAGGACAGTGTCGTGCCTGCGCGCCTGGTCGGGGACATCGACGAACTGGTGTACCAGGTGGCAGTTGAGGCAGAGCCCGGCGACCAGATAGTGGTCATGAGTAACGGCAGTTTCGGTGGTATTCACCAGAAATTACTGCAACAACTGGACAAAGAAGGTCGGCAGCCATGAACGACCTCCTGCTGTCTGCCTATGACCGGTTGATCCTGCGCAGACCCTGGCTTGTGCTGGCCCTGTTGGCGCTGCTGGTCGGGGCGTTTGCCACCCAACTGGATAAAATCAAGCTTGATGCCTCCGCGGACTCGCTGATGCTGCAGGGCGACCCGTCACTGGAGTTTTATCGCCAGATAAGTGCCGAGTACAGCTCAGAGGAGTTTTTGTTGATTACCTGGCAGCCGCGCGCGCCCTTGCTGTCGCAGGATTCGCTGCAGCCGCTGCGCCGTATGGCGGATGAGTTGCGTTTGCTCCAGGGGGTTTCATCGGTCGTTACCGTGTGGGACGTACCGCTGCTGGAGAGCCCGCCGGTCACCCTGTCTGATATCAGTTCACCCGACCCCTTGCCCAGCCTGGAAACACCGGGGATTGACCTGGACATGGTGCTGAAGGAACTCACCACCAGCCCTATTTATGCCGAGTTGCTGGCCAGTAAGGATGGCACACTCACCGCCGTACAGATCAACCTGCAACGGGACGAGTTCTATTACGACCTGCTCGCCACCCGGGAGTCCTTGCGCATAAAACGCGACCGGGAAGGTTTGTCGGTGGAGGAGCAAAAAGAGCTGGCGGAGGTTGAAGCCGCGTTCAAGGCGCACACGGCCGTCGCGCTGGACACGCAAAGCCGCATGGTAGCGAGCGTGCGGGAGATCGCCGAACGCTATAAACCCTACGCCGACATTTTTGTCGGTGGCGTGCCCATGATTGCAGCTGACATGGTCAGCTTTATCGCCCGCGACCTGGTGGTGTTTGGCGCTGCGATCCTCGGCGTCATGCTGCTGGTGCTCGCGTTGATCTTCAGGCGTGTACGTTGGGTAGTCATCCCTCTGGTCACCTGCGGCGCAACGGTTGTCATCATGCTGGGCATGCTGGGGGCACTGGATTGGCGTATGACGGTGATTTCCTCCAACTTTGTTGCGGTGCTGCTGATTATCACCCTGGCCATAGCGATTCACCTCATCGTGCGATACCGCGAAATTCATGCGCTGGAACCAGACGGCGACTTACATGAGCGGGTCCTGCGCACGGTACAACTGATGTCCACGCCCTGTATCTACACCGGTATTACGACAATTGTCGCCTTTGTCTCGCTGGTGGTTTCAGGCATACAGCCAGTGATCGATTTTGGCTGGATGATGACAGCGGGGATCGTCCTGGCGTTGTTTTTGAGCTTTACCCTGGTGCCCTGCATGATGCTGGTGTGGCCGGAGGGCAGGCCCCATCGCCACACCGGCACCGATACGCCGCTGACAGCCTTGTTCGCTCGCATCGTGGATGGCAATGGCCGCTCCATCATCGTGGTGACTGCAGTACTGGTGGTGCTGACCCTGGTTGGCATTAGTCGCCTGGAGGTTGAAAACCGGTTTATCGACTACTTCCACAAGTCCACCGAAATCTATCAGGGCATGGAGTTGCTCGATTCACAACTTGGCGGCACGATTCCGCTCGATATTGTGCTGGCTCCGCTGGACATGGATGAACCGCTGCCGGGTCTGGAAGTCCCCCCCGCGGGCGCTGTTGTCCCGGTAAGCGAGGACGATCCCTTTGCCGAGGACGGCGAGGATTTTGGCGGAACGCCGGCACCAGTGCAGGCCGATGATGCGGCGGATGAGTGGGAAGATGAATGGGAGGACGAATTTTCCAGCGACGGCGAGGATTTTGCCGGCGACGGTGACTCGTTTGTTCCCAGCTACTGGTTCAGTCTGGGCGGCATGCGTGAACTCGATGCGATTCACAACTATGTGGACTCCCTGCCGGAGACCGGCAAGGTCCTGTCCCTGTCCACGGTCTTCACCGTGGTCAAGAACCTGCTGGGCGATGACATCGGCAGTGTAGAGTTGGCGATAGTGCAGAAAAGCCTGCCACCGGATATCAGCGGCATGATGGTCGAGCCGTATTTTTCCCGCCAGCACGAACAGGCCAGGGTGACTGTCCGCGTCAAGGAAACCAGTGAGGACCTGCGCCGGGATGTATTCCTGAAAGCGCTGCGGGCCGATCTCACCGACAAGCTCGGCATCGCCCCGGACAGAATCCAGTTTACCGGCATGCTGGTGCTGTACAACAACGTCCTGCAAAGCCTCTACCGCTCGCAGATACTGACCCTTGGCGCAGTATTCGGTGCCATTTTGCTGATGTTCCTGGCCCTGTTCCGTTCCTTCTCCTTGTCACTGATCGCACTGGCGCCCAACCTTCTGGCGGCCGGAATGGTGCTGGGTGTGATGGGGCTGCTGGGTATACCACTGGATATCATGACCATTACCATCGCAGCTATCGTGGTCGGTATCGGCGTTGATGACTGTATTCATTATGTGCATCGTTTTATCAAGGAGTTTGCTGTCGACAGGAATTACCTCGCCAGCATGTACCGCTGCCATAACAGTATTGGCAGGGCGATGTACTACACCACGCTGACGGTGGTGATCGGCTTTTCCATGCTGACACTATCCAGCTTTACGCCCAGTATTTACTTCGGTCTGTTAACCGTGATGGCAATGGTCGCCGCTGTACTGGGTGCGCTGCTGCTGTTGCCGCTGCTTATCATTGTCTTCAAGCCACTGGGTCCGGAGGGCGGTTGATGAAGTGTCGTGAGAAGTGCGGGGCCTGTTGCATCGAGCCTTCAATAGCCAGCCCTTTTTACGGAATGCCCTCGGGTAAAGCCGCGGGACAGCGTTGCGTACACCTGGATGAGGATTTTCGTTGCGAGCTGTTTGGGGACCCGCGCAGGCCGCACTGCTGTGTGGCGTTTGTCCCGGGGCGTGCCGTGTGCGGCGATAGTCGCGAGCAGGCGCTGCTGATCCTGGCCGAACTTGAGTCGCTGACGTCGCCTGTGGCGACAGTGCGCGGGGGTGGGTTGTGAGCGAGTTGTCGCTGTTTCCACTGTCAGCCGTGCTGATGCCGTACGGGCGGATGCCGTTGCAGATTTTTGAGCAGCGCTACATCGACCTGGTGCGCGACTGCATGAAGTCTGACAGCGAGTTTGGCGTAGTGTGGATTCGTCAGGGTGGCGAGATCGCCCAGCCAAGCGGTCTCTCACCGCAGTTGGGGGACTTTGGTACCTGTGCGCGTATTGTCGATTGGGACCAGTTACCCAACGGCCTGCTCGGCCTCACGGTCCAGGGTGGGCAGCGTTTTGATCTGGCTTCAACCTCGGTGCGCCCCAACGGTCTGGTGGTGGGGGAAGTGGAACTGCGGCCTGTCCCCGACCCGGCTATGATGGAGCCCCGGTGGCAAACCCTGCTGGATATTCTGCGCAGTCTCGAAACCCACCCCCATGTGCAGCGTATGGGGCTGCAGATCGATTACGACAATGCCTGGCAGCTGGCGTACACGCTGATTCAGTTGCTGCCGCTGGAGGAGCAGCTCAAATATGAGTTGCTGGGTATCGACGGCATAGAGACGCTGATGTCGGAGCTGGACGTCATCCTCAACGAGATCAGCGGCGAAGACTAAGCCCGTCTCAGGCCGCGAGCAGCGGATCCTCGACAAACAAGCCGTCCATCAGCCAGGCCACGATGAAACAGCCTGCTGTAGACGCGCTCCGCCAGCTTGGCGACCTTGATCGTAAGCAGCGTGACGCAAAATGCGATCAGGGAGTAGATGCCATCAAACAAAATGGCGTCCGAGTTGGTGAGAAGGGCGAAGCCCGCGGCCAGCACCACAAAACCGATAATACCGTAGAGGCTGAAACGAAGTGCTTTTTGTTCGCTCCGGGCGTGTGATTTTCCTGGCATCTTTAATGTACGCGTGTGTCTAGAGCCGCCGCGCCTGGATGATTCTACTCCGCAAAGCCAGGGAGCCAGCCACCGCATTCTTTCCAGCGATTAACGATTTCACAAAACAGCTCGGCGGTACGCTCGGCATCGTAGGCGGCGGAGTGCGCCTCGTTGTTGTCGAAAGCAATGCCCGCTTCTGCGCAGGCCTTTGCCAGCACGGTCTGGCCGTAGGCCAGGCCGGAGAGCGTTGCGGTATCAAAAAAAGAAAAAGGGTGGAACGGGTTGCGCTTGATCCCGCAGCGCTCTACCGCCGCATTGATAAAGCCCGCGTCGAAGTGGGCATTGTGCCCAACCAGAATGGCCCGGGTGCAATTCTGGTCGCGAATCTCCTTGCGCATTACCCGAAACAGCTCGTCCAGGGCTTCGGCTTCCGGCACCGCCTCCCGGAACGGGTGATAGGGGTCTATCCCGGTGAAATCCAGTGCCGACTGCTCGATATTGGCCCCTTCGAAGGGCTGTACATGGAAGTCGTAGGTTCGGTGCGTCGCCAGCAGGCCATGTTCGTCCATCCGCACGGTGGTGGCGGCGATCTCCAGGATGGCATCTGTGCCGGCGATAAAGCCGCCGGTCTCGACATCGATCACCACCGGCAGGAAACCGCGGAATCGATTGCAGATGAGGTGCTCGTCTGTTTCTTTCAAAGGGTTATTGGTCCCGCTCTGATACGCGCCAGGCGACGTTGTCGGCGGCGCGCAGGGGTGTCAGGACATCGCGGCCCAGGGGCAGTTGCGCTGGCACCTGCCAGGGTTCCCGGCGCAGCGTGATGGTGTCCGTATTGCGCGGGAGGCGATAAAAGTCCGGACCGTAGTGCGAGGCAAAGCTTTCCAGTGCGCCCAGTGCGTCCATCTGCTCGAACACTTCGGCATACAGCTCGATGGCCGCATGGGCGGTGTAAACGCCGGCACAACCGCAGTCTGTTTCCTTGTTTCCCGTTGTGTGTGGCGCCGAGTCGGTACCCAGGAAAAACTTCGGATTACCCGAGACAGCGGCCTCCAGCAACGCCTGTTGATGGCTGCCCCGCTTGAGAATCGGCAGGCAGTAGTAGTGTGGGCGTATACCGCCCACCAGCATATCGTTGCGGTTGAGCAGCAGGTGGTGAGCCGTGATGGTGGCTGCGACTCGGTCTGTCGCCTGGCTTACAAAATCCACCGCATCCCGGGTCGTTATGTGCTCCAGCACAATGCGCAGGCCCGGAAAGCGCTGCGCAAGTGGGGCGAGATAGCGATCGATAAAGATTTTTTCCCTGTCGAAGATGTCGATATCGCTATCGGTTACTTCCCCGTGCACCAGCAGGGGCAGATCGGCTTGCTCCATAGCCGCCAGGGTATCGTACAGGCCCTCGAGTCGCGCCACGCCGGCTGCGGAGTTGGTGGTGGCGCCGGCCGGATACAGCTTTACCGCGTGGACAAAGTCGGATGCCGCCGCGAGTTGGATCTCGGCCGGGTCTGTGCGGTCGGTGAGATACAGGGTCATCAGCGGTTCGAAGGTGCGAGCCAGGGGGGCCGTTGCCGCCAGTATCCGCTGACGGTACAGGTCGGCGTCGGCCACCGTGGTCACCGGTGGGCTCAGATTGGGCATCACGATAACCCGGCCAAAATAGCGGGCCAGGTCAGCGCAGGTGTGTTCCAGCGCGGCGCCGTCGCGCAAGTGCGCGTGCCAGTCGTCCGGGCGGGTAATGGTCAGTTCA
>Ga0316189_10001096_pt1 | contig 26916 bp, 23 predicted proteins | sample LowCovwburrow_MG_FD_204930 | JGI IMG/M metagenome (GOLD analysis project Ga0316189, IMG submission 204930) | Coastal sediment microbial communities from Maine, United States - Lowes Cove worm burrow | ecosystem: Environmental > Aquatic > Marine > Coastal > Sediment | place: USA: Maine...
GCCGAATTTGAAAACTATAAAAAGCGTACCACCCGTGAACGGATTGAGTTGTTTAAAACTGCCAGTGAAGATGTTATCAAGTCGTTATTGCCTGTTTTGGATGATTTTGAGCGCGCATTAAACCATATTGAGGACGATAAGGAAGCTGAAGATTTAAGAAAGGGTGTACTGCTTATTTATCAAAAATTGTTAACGAGTTTAGAACAAAAAGGATTGTCCCAAATTGAGGTGAAACAAGGAGATGTTTTTAATGCTGATAATCATGAAGCGGTAACTCAAGTTCCAGCACCAAGTGACGATTTAAAAGGAAAAATTATAGATGTTATAGAAAAGGGATACGCACTTGGGGACAAAATAATCCGTTTTCCTAAGGTCGTTATTGGTCAATAAAACAAATTTATGGCAAAGCAAGATTATTACGATATACTAGATATTAGCAAAGGAGCATCGGCAGGGGAGATTAAGAAAGCCTATCGTAAGATGGCCTTGAAATACCATCCTGATAAAAACCCTGACGACAAAGCAGCGGAAGAAAGATTTAAGCAAGCAGCTGAAGCCTATGAGGTTTTAAGTGACCCAGATAAAAAAGCGCGTTATGATCAATTTGGTCATCAAGCCTTTGAAGGCGGCGGCGGTTTTGGTGGAGGCGGAATGAATATGGACGACATATTTAGCCAATTTGGAGATATATTTGGCGGCGCATTTGGCGGTGGTGGCGGTTTTAGCGGATTTGGAGGCCAAAGACAGCGTGTTGTAAAGGGTAGCAATTTGCGTATAAGGGTAAAGTTGACACTTGAAGAAATTGCAAATGGTGCAGAAAAGAAAATAAAAGTAAAGCGCAAAAAACAAGCAAAAGGTACGACTTATAAAACCTGTTCTACTTGTAATGGAGCTGGACAAGTTAATAGAATCACGAATACTATTTTAGGTAGAATGCAAACCTCTGCACCTTGTAATACTTGTGGTGGTGCTGGACAAACCATTGATAAAAAACCTGCAGGTGCAGATGCACAAGGGTTAGAATTGGCGGAAGAGACCGTATCCATAAAAATACCTGCTGGTGTTGTTGACGGGATGCAGCTTAAAGTGTCTGGTAAAGGAAATGAGGCTCCAGGTAATGGGATATCCGGAGATTTGTTGGTGGCAATTCAAGAAGAAGAGCATGCAACCTTACAGCGTGAAGGTGATAATTTGCATCATGATTTATATATAAGCTATCCTGATGCAGTTTTGGGAACATCAACTGAGATTGATACGGTTACGGGTAAAGTACGGATTAAAGTTGAAGCTGGAGTACAGTCAGGTAAAATTTTGCGTTTGCGTGGTAAAGGGATACCTAGTATAAATGGTTATGGCCGTGGGGATTTGTTAGTCCATGTCAATGTTTGGACACCAAAAACTTTGAATAAACAACAAAAAGCCTTTTTTGAAGACATGCGGGGTGATGAGCATTTTGATCCAAAACCAGAAAGCACAGATAGGTCATTTTTTGAGAAGGTAAAAGATATGTTTTCTTAATTTCCTCTGTAGAAGATATATTTTTAATATTAAGATTTATTTAAGAAAAAACATTATATTTGAGTTACCACTAATGTGTGTTAGTGGTAATTTTTCTTTTTCATAGCAATTTTTCCCATCCTTAATTTTTTTAAGGGTGGGTTTTGTTTTTCTGCCAATTCTGTATTAAAATTCGTCTAGTTGCTGTAACATTTAATATCTTTACCATACTTATTTAAAACACTAAATATTATTGAATGAATAACGTATTAGTGACCGAGTCGGTCTCTAAAAATTTTGGAGATTTTAGAGCATTGAACAATATTTCCATAGATGTGCCCAAAGGCAGTATTTTTGGACTCTTAGGGCCAAATGGGGCAGGTAAAACCACGCTAATTAGAGTTATTAATCAAATTACAATACCCGATACAGGAACTGTTTTATTGGATGGAGAGCAATTAAAACCACATCATATACAGCATATTGGTTACCTGCCAGAAGAGCGTGGTTTGTACAAGTCCATGAAGGTTGGAGAGCAAGCTTTATATTTGGCACAGCTAAAAGGACTGACCAAGGCTGAAGCCAAAAAAAGACTCAATTATTGGTTTGAAAAGCTAGAAATAGGAGATTGGTGGAACAAAAAAATTCAAGAGCTCTCTAAGGGAATGGCTCAAAAAATCCAATTTGTCGTTACAGTGTTACACCAACCCAAATTATTGATTTTTGATGAACCTTTTTCGGGATTCGATCCAATAAATGCCAACCTAATAAAAGATGAAATCCTGCAGCTCAGGGATGAGGGCGCTACGGTTATTTTTTCAACACATCGTATGGAATCCGTTGAAGAATTATGCGACCATATTGCATTGATTCATGAGTCTAACAAAATTCTTGATGGTAAATTGCAAGACATTAAGCGTAATTTTAAGACCAATACTTTTGAGGTAGGATTGGTTACAAATAATGAAGCACAACTTACTCAAATAATAAATGAAAAGTTTGAAACTTCCGGTACTGATTTTAAGTCGCTTAATAATGATTTAAAATTAAATATTAAGCTTACATCTGATGAAACTTCAAATGATTTATTATCATTTTTAACAAATAAGGCAGAAGTGAACCATTTTATTGAGTTAGTGCCAACAGCTAATGATATTTTTATTCAAACCGTTAAGAATAGTTAAATATGAATCATTTACCACTAATCATAAAGCGCGAATATATAACTAAGGTCAGAAATAAATCCTTTATTATAATGACCATTTTAAGCCCAATCATAATGATTGCTCTTATTGCTGTGGTAGCTTATTTGTCCCAATTAAATAATAATAAAGAACGTACCATTTCTATTTTAGATGAGTCAGGATTTGTGAATAGTATTTTTGAGAATACAGATCATACCAGTTACAATTTATTAGACAATATGTCTTTGGAAGAAGCTAAGACATTAGTGGAAGATAAAGATGAATATGGTTTACTGCATATCGCTGGAAATACTGACCTAGATGAGGTTGCCAAAAGTATAAAGTTTTATTCTAAAGACACACCATCCCTTACGTTTATGTCTAATATAGAAGTAAGGTTAGAAAAAAAAATTACAGATTTAAAGTTACAACAGGGAGGTGTAGATATTGAAAAAATAGAGGCATCAAAAACGTCTATTGACATTGCTCAAGAAAGTTATGAAGGTGAAAAAACATCTAAAATTGATAATATTGTAAAACTGGCCTTTGGAGGTATTGCAGGTTATTTGTTATTTATGTTTATTATCATCTATGGCAATATGATAATGCGTAGTGTTATTGAGGAAAAAACAAGCAGAATAATCGAAATAATTATATCATCGGTTAAACCAATTCAACTAATGTTGGGCAAAATAATAGGGACTTCATTAGCCGGGATAACCCAATTTATAATTTGGATAATATTAGGGGGTATATTAATGGTTATTGTATCTGCTATTTTTGGAATTAATATGGCCGAAATGCAAAGCCCGCAGCAAGAAATATTACAACAAGCCATGGCAACTCAGGAAATACAAACCCAGATGCAATATTTGATGTCTGCAATTTATAATTTGCCTTTGGCAAATATGATTATAGCCTTTATTTTATTTTTTATTGGTGGGTATTTATTATATAGTTCGTTGTATGCAGCAATTGGGGCTGCTGTTGACAATGAAACGGATACACAACAATTTATGTTGCCGATTTTAATGCCATTAATTTTAGCGGTTTATGTTGGTGTATTTACGGTTATTGAGGATCCACATGGTACAGTCTCGACCATATTCTCCTTTATACCGCTCACGTCTCCTGTGGTTATGTTAATGCGCATCCCATTTGGGGTACCATTATGGCAGCAATTAATATCTTTGGGATTATTAATTGGGACATTTATGTTTACCGTTTGGTTTGCCGCAAAAATTTACCGTGTAGGTATTTTAATGTATGGTAAAAAACCGAGCTACAAGGATATTTATAAATGGCTAAAATATTAAGATATGGAAAGAATCAATGACTTTTTAAATTACGATTATGAATTTGGAGAAACAGTGCATATAACCGTAAAAGCAATTTTAGTGGTTATCCTAGTATTATTTCTTACATCTCTGCTCTTAAGGTTATTTAGAAAATTAATAACCAGAAAATTACCAGCCCCAGATAAAGCAAAGTTTGTGTCCTTATTTTCATATACTAAATGGTTTATTTATGTTGTAATATTTTTAATAACCTTTCATAACATGGGTGTTAACGTCACTGCAATTTTTGCAGCCTCGGCGGCGTTATTGATTGGTGTTGGTTTGGCATTGCAAACCTTGTTTCAAGATATTATTTCAGGAGCTTTTATTTTAATTGATCAAACTGTTCATGTAGGGGATATTATTGAGTTAGATGGTAAAGTGGGTCGTGTAGAAGATATCAAATTGAGAACAACCAGAGCAGTTACTATTGATAATAAAGTACTTGTAATCCCAAATCATTTATATTTAACCAATAGCTTATATAATTGGACAGAAAATGGATCGGAAACCAGGGAGAATGTACAAGTAGGTGTAGCGTATGGGAGTGATGTTAATTTAGTAAAAAAATTGTTGTTGCAAGTGGCAAATGACAACCCATCTGTAATCAAAAAATCAGACACCTTAGTTTTATTTACGAATTTCGGGGAAAGCTCACTTGACTTCAAATTAATTTTCACAATGAACGACAGTTTTCAGGCTGCAATACCTAAGAGTGAAATGAGATTTGAAATTGATAGAGTATTTAAAGAAAATCACATTACCATTCCTTTTCCACAAAGGGATGTTCATTTGTATAACAAATAATCTAAAACAAAATGCCAAATATATTAGTAATAGAAGACGAAGCAGCGATTAGAAGAGTATTGATTAAAATACTTTCTGAAGAAAGCGAAACCTACCAAGTGGATGAAGCTGAAGATGGCCTAGTGGGCATTGAAATGATTAAAAAGGATGATTTTGATTTAGTGTTGTGCGATATAAAGATGCCAAAGATGGATGGCGTCGAGGTATTAGAAGCCATTAAGAAAATAAAACCTGAGATTCCGATAATTATGATTTCTGGTCATGGTGATTTAGATACAGCCGTTAATACAATGCGTTTAGGTGCGTATGATTATATCTCCAAACCACCAGATTTAAACCGTTTATTAAATACAGTAAGAAATGCTTTAGATAGAAAAGAGTTGGTTGTAGAAAATAAATTGCTCAAGAAAAAGGTAAGCAAGAATTACGAAATGATTGGGGAAAGTGAAGCCATTGCCCAAATCAAAGATATGATAGATAAAGTTGCTCAAACCGACGCTAGAGTATTGATTACGGGATCAAATGGTACCGGAAAAGAAATGGTAGCACACTGGCTTCACCAAAAAAGTGAACGGTCCAGAGGACCTATGATTGAGGTAAACTGTGCAGCAATACCAAGTGAACTTATAGAAAGTGAATTGTTTGGTCATATAAAAGGCGCTTTTACAAGTGCCAATAAAGATAGGGCAGGTAAGTTTGAAGCGGCGAATGGTGGTACTATTTTTCTAGATGAAATAGGCGATATGAGCCTTTCTGCACAAGCTAAAGTTTTAAGAGCATTGCAAGAAAGTCGCATTCAACGTGTAGGAAGCGATAAAGACATTAAAGTGGACGTAAGGGTAATTGCTGCTACTAATAAAAATCTAAAAGATGAAATTAGTGAAGGCCGGTTTAGAGAAGATTTGTATCACAGACTAGCCGTTATTTTAATAGAAGTCCCTGCATTAAATGAAAGAAGAAGTGATATTCCATTATTGATAGAATATTTTTCAAAAAAAATAGCCAATGAGCAAGGTATCTCAACAAAATCGTTTTCTAAAAACGCTGTAAAATTGTTGCAGAATTATGACTGGACAGGTAATATACGTGAATTACGCAATGTAATTGAGCGATTAATAATTTTAGGTGAAGCCGAAGTTAGCGAAAATGATGTTAAGATGTTTGCTAGTAAATAAAAAACAACAAAAATAGGATATTATTGTTGTTTTTAATGAAATGATATAACACTTAATTAATCAGTGCAAGCGCTTAATTTTTTTAAATAATTAGAGGTAAGGTCTTTTACAATACTTAAGTATTGAGCTTTTATTTCAACCAAGTCTTTTGAAAGTAATGTGTCCTTATCGTGTTCTGCTAGAAGTACTTGTGAGTCACAATCGCAGGCATCGAGTACATCGTTGAGTGTTTTTACATTCGCATTTAACGCAAGCTCATTTTTTCTAATTAATTGTTCTTTTTTCAATTGAAGCTCTTTGGCTTCTCTTTCAACCATTTTTAGTTTAATTTGTTCCTCTTTAAGCTTCAGTTCAATTTGCTGCTGCTCTAAATTTGACTGTTCATTTTCTAATTCGGACAAGGTTAAGTCTTCGCTACTTAATTGCGTACAAATCTCTAATTCGTTAATGACATCTTTTGCAACAGTTCGGGCACGTTTTACATAAAAACGACCATCTTCATAGGTTTTGGAATCTGGAACTTTACTTAGTAATTCTGCCGCGTCATAGGCTAAATTATACGCCTTATCACAACCACAGGACTCTAAATTTTCCTTGGTACGCTCAAAAGCTTCTAAAGATTTTTTGGAATAGGATTTTAAATGCGTAAAGTTATTGGAGTCATATGCCAATTTCACATGAGAATACGCATAGATTAAATCCGAATGGGAATCAGCACAATCGGACTGCGCAAAAGATTGCAAGTATGTAGTAGCAATTAAAAATAACAAGTAGTATTTTTTCATAGGATTTGGGTTAAAATATTAACTGGGTCAGGCCAATTTAGTAAAAAAACGCAATTTAACCTTTGTTTTATGTGTTTAATCGATAATCTGCTCATAGCTTTTAAATTATAATTCAATAAATACATTATTAATATTTCTCTTTTATTTACTTAATAAGATTAAAAGCTATACTTACACCAGTTTGAATATCGGGATTGTTATTTACCGTAAAGTCTTGTTGTAAATAAAATGTAGTCGTTACTTTTTTTGTGAAAGAATATAGAAACGTCCAATAGTTATTATTTTTATATAAATTGGTCACACCATGGCCCCATGCTTTATGGGCATCAGGATTTCTTATAGGGATAATATATTCCAGTTCATCTTTTTTGTTCAAACTGGTTTGAAAATAAAAGTCTACCCCAAACGAATGAATCGTTCTTTTTTTGGAAATAAAATTATACTCCAAAGCACTTTCTAGATGGCCAATAAAATTGTTGGTTCCAAAGTCCACATTGTTTTGTTTCATGTTTAAAACACCTTTTCTTAATGCCCCTAGTCCTAATCCAATTTGCACAAAGTTTTCATTAGGCATTAAAATTTTTTTGGTAATGTTTGAGGAAAGGCCAAAATCTATTGAGGAATTGTACTTGGACAAATTTGTACCAAAATGAGCTCCAAAATTGGTGTAAAAAGTATCTGTTGAAAGGGCTTTAGGGTAATAGTAATAAGTTGTTTCTAGGCCGCCAATAAAGAAATCATTATTAGTGAGTTCTATTCTGCTTCCATTCCTGTCCAAATATTTTATTTGAGCTTTATTATGACCAAAAACACCACGGTCAAACGGATCATCACCACCGGCAATTTTGTTGTGGAAATTTTCAACAAACTTATCGCTAGTCAATATTGTAAACGGAGCTTTACCTTTTGTGAGCATAAAAAAGCGTAATCCTAAATTTAACTCATGTTGATTGCCCAAACGAAAATTTGTATTCAACCTTAAACCCTTAATAACACCATCAATTTGTAATTCAAAAGATTTTGCGTCTAGACTTTCTTCATCAAAAAAATACTGGGCTTGATGCCACTCATATTTTCTTGCTTCATTTCTGATGGACTCGTCATTTGGGATATAGGTTTTTATTGGGGTCCCCCAGACATTTCCACTTTCAAGGCTAATATTCAAACTATGCTTTCTTGTTGGAATGGATTTAAAATTTCCTTGAATCCTAGAAAAGAAAATACCAAAAGGATGAGTGGACAAAATGCTGGGTTTGGAAATACCATTTTTAATGCTACTAAATGCAGTGTCCTGTTCTTGAGAATAACTATTATTTATTGAAAAGAAAGTTAAGAAGACGAATAAGGAAATTTGTTTCATGCAGTTTTTTAAGATTTCTAAACTACAAAATCTTCATTATATTTAACAAAATAAAAATTTATGAAAGCTATTGATATTAATGAATTTCGGGTTGATAAAACAATTTCTTTAAGCGAGAGACCCACTATTTATGATTTAGAAGCTGATAAAGATACTGTTGAGAAAGCATTGGTAACCGTGAGAAAAAAATTGGGCAAATTGCAAGACACGCTCTATGCTCATGGGAAGTATGCAGTATTGGTGTGTATTCAAGGTATGGATACTGCAGGAAAAGACAGTATGATTCGTGAGGTTTTTAAGGATTTTAATACTAGAGGTATCGTTGTACATAGCTTTAAAGTTCCAACCCCACAGGAGTTGGGTCATGATTACCTTTGGAGACATTATATTGCTTTGCCATCACGAGGGAAGTTTGGAATATTTAACAGAACACATTATGAGAACGTACTTGTAACAAGAGTTCATCCAGGTTACATTTTAGGTGAAAATATACCATCAATAAATTCGGTAGAGGATATAAATGAAGCCTTTTGGAATGAACGCTTTGAGCAGATTAAAAATTTTGAAGAACATATAGCACAGAATGGAACGGTTATTTTTAAGTTCTTTTTAAATCTTTCAAAACAAGAACAAAAAAACAGACTATTAAGGCGTTTAAGAAAAGAAAATAAGCATTGGAAATTTTCTCCTGGAGACCTAAAAGAGCGAAAACTTTGGAATAAATATCTAAGTTGTTATGAGGATGCAATAAATAGAACCTCCAAAAAACAGGCTCCGTGGTTCACTATTCCTGCAGATGACAAACCTAGTGCCCGATATATTGTTACAAAAATAATGTATGATACGTTAAAAGAATACAGTGATATAAAAGAACCAGAGTTAGATGCTGATGTGAAGGCCAATATAGAGATGTATAAGCAACAGCTGAACAATGAATAACTGATTAATTATTGTTTATACATAAGGCCTAAAACAGTATAGAAGTAGAGTCTTAATTGTTTTAGTTGTTACTATTAAGACGTTTATTTATTGGTCATGAAAAATCTGGTGAAAGCTGGATTTTTTTATGATTTCTTTTTAGATTATTAATTATTAGAAAGAGTATATTTAAAACTTGAAAGATTCACCTAAGAAAAGCATTTATAATTTCAAATAATTCTCATTCTTAAAAAATTAGAAATTAAAACCATTACAGATGAAGCAATACCTCTTAATATGTACATTTTTTATATCTATTTTCTCATTTGCACAAACTGATGCTGAAACCATTAAAAAAATATATGACATTTCTTTGAGCAATGGTAAAAGTTATGAATGGTTAAACTATTTATCCAATCAAATTGGTGGGCGTTTATCAGGGTCATTAAATGCCGAAAGAGCCGTACAATGGACAAAAGAAGAACTAGAAAAACTAGGTTTGGATAAAGTTTGGCTTCAACCTGTAATGGTGCCAAAATGGGTTAGGGGTGCTACGGAATATGCTTTTATTGAAACCAAACCAGGAAAGACCATTAATGTTAATATTTGTGCACTTGGAGGGTCAGTAGCTACACCAGCCCTTGGAGTTAAAGCTAATGTTATTGAGGTGCATAGTATTAAAGAGCTAGAAACTTTAGGAAGAGAAAAAATAGAAGGTAAAATAGTATTTTTTAATCGTCCTATGGAAGAAACACTTATCAATACGTTTAGTGCTTATGGTGGTTGTGTAGACCAACGTTCTGGAGCTAAGGAAGCCGGCGAATATGGGGCTGTTGGTGCCATTGTACGTTCCATGAATTTACGCTTGGATGATTTTCCACATACAGGAGCTATGAATTATGGAGACACACCAATAGATGAGCGTATTCCATCTGCAGCAATAAGTACCAACGATGCAGAATTGTTAAGCAGTTTATTAAAGCTTAATCCTGATTTAAAATTTTTTTTTAAACAAAATTGCAAACAGTTAAAAGACGTTTTGTCTCACAATGTAATTGGTGAAATTTCGGGCACTGAGTTCCCTAATGAATATATAATTGTTGGAGGGCACCTAGACTCTTGGGATCTTGGAGATGGCTCTCATGATGATGGTGCGGGATGTATGCAATCTATGGATGTATTGAGACTTTTAAAGGAATCTGGAATAAAACCAAAACGTAGCATTAGGGTTGTTTTGTTTATGAACGAGGAAAATGGATTAAGAGGAGGAAAGAAATATGCCGCTGAAGCTAAACTCAATAATGAGAATCACATATTTGCTCTAGAAAGTGATTCTGGAGGATTTACGCCAAGAGGATTTTCTTTTGACTGTAGTGAAGCAGATTTCAATCAAGTACTAAATTGGAAACCATTATTTAAACCATATTTAATTCATTATTTCGAACATGGAGGCAGTGGTGCAGATATAGGACCACTTAAAAAAGACAATATGGTTTTAGCAGGATTAAGACCAGACAGTCAACGCTATTTTGATTATCACCACGCTGCTAATGACAATTTTGATGCTGTCAATAAACGTGAGTTGGAATTAGGCGCAGCCACTATGACAGCACTAGTGTATTTGTATGATAAATATGGTGTAAGCCCAATTAATACCCCTTCAGAGATAAAAGATTGATAAGGTTGATAATCGATTAATTTTGATGTTTTTGATTCTTAATCCATTGGTTATGAGTAAGCCCCGATAATAACTTACCTTTTTTAAGACAGTTTTAAGAAACTTTAACAACTCTAATTAGTACATTTAGATATAATCAAAGTTAACAGTGGAAACCTATGTCTCGTCAATTCCAAATATTGACAATATTTTTTGTATGCATTATTTTTAATGCTAGTTGGTCGTACGGAAGTACGTTTGACAATATTTTGCCAATATTTGCTGATGGATCAGAGACCTTTGAAATACAAAAATATACAGATAAGGACTTAGTCCAAAATTCAATTGTAAAATATAATGAGGCATTGCAAGAACAATCTCCCGATTCAGTGCAATTATTTAAGAATTTGGCATTATCTAACGCTGCAATTGGTGATGGTGCCCAATCTGTGTTCTATGCTGAAAAATATATTGCTAATTCGGTAGATTTTTCAATCTTAGAAGACATTTCATTAATTAGGGTTGAAAATTCCAAAGAATACATAGATCTTAAAGAAACATACGAACCAAAAATGAATGTTTTTGTGTTTTTATATATTTATGTAGCATTCATTGGTTTTTATTTTGCATTTACAATTAATTTCAAAAAACGTGTTGACAAAACAGCAATACGGCTAGTTAGCGGTTTTATCTTTATCCATTCCATTTTTATATTAGAGTTTATATTCTTCATTTCTAATTATAGGTATAAGTTTCCTCATATATTATTAATAAGCTCGTTAGGAGCAATGTTGTATGGGCCTCTCTTATATTTCTATTTTAAAAGAATTACGCAAAATTATAGATTTAGGTTAGCAGATTTATTGCACCTACTGCCAACAGCAATAATGCTCGTTGTGTTAATGCCAGTTTTTATCTTACCAGCAGCAGAGAAAACTAAAATTGCTTTGGGTACAAGTGATCTATATAGCATGGATATGTTTTTCTATACCATCTTTATTCCTAAGTTAGCGTCGCTCATAGCTTATGGTATACTCATTACTAAATTTAATTTTAGTAAAAAACTTAGATTGACCTTTAAAAATTCTGATTTTTTAACTAAATGGAAAAAGAACGTATATGGACTGCATGTAATATTTGTACTTTCCTATCTTGTTTACGGCATTACAGTATCTGGGATTTTTATACCAGCAACAGAATGGTTTTATTATTCTCAGGTTATGGCTATGTCACTCATGGTTATTTACATGGCACATATGTCTTACGTGCAACCCGAAGTATTCAAGGGAAATATAAAATTGTTGAATCCAATTAACATATTCAAATACAAAAAGTCTGGTCTTACACCATCGTATTCAATTGAGCTAAAGAAAGATTTGTTAAGGCTTCTAGATGAAGACAAAATATATAAAGAAAATAACTTAAATCTCGATGTACTATCCGAAAAACTTGGAACAACAAGGCATAATACATCACAAATTATAAATGAACATTTCAAAATGAACTTTGCCGAACTAATGAATAAATATAGGATTGATGAAGCGGTGGAGATTTTTAATAATGATGAATTTCACAATTTGAATATTATTCAAGTTGCTTACGAAGTTGGGTTTAACAATAAGGTTACATTTAATAAATCCTTTAAAAAGTACCTGCTTCAAACCCCATCACAGTATATAACTTCCCTTAACTCGTAAAATTGAAGTAAACATTCTTCGGAAATTGTTAAGTATTATAGGATTTACCCAATAGACCCCTGATAAGTCTTTGTTTTACTTCACAATCAATCAAAAAAGGCTTGTCGTAAGTTTTATACTTTCCGTTAAACTTTGTTTTTAGTCAATTTGGAAATGTTATTATTTTGAGTTAGTCTTCATCTTCTTCAAGCTTTTTTTCTGGTTGTTAACTGAATTAATAACTAAATATTTATTTATGAAAAAAGCTTACAATTTTTGGCTGGTACTGGTGTTTTTCAACATTACAATTGTACTTGCCCAACAAAAGACTATTTCAGGAACGGTTTCAGATGAAGCTGGATTACCATTGCCTGGAGCTACTGTTTTAGTTAAAGGCACAACAACTGGTGTCTCAACAGATTTTGATGGTAACTATTCAATTAAAGCCAATCAAGGGGTCACTCTTGTATTTAGTTTTATAGGATATGGTAATCAAGAAGTTGTGGTTGGATTGTCCAACATAATCAATGTATCGATGCAAGAGGATACTGAGGCTCTTGATGAAATTGTTGTTACTGCATTCGGCATAAAAAGAAATGCAAAAGACTTAGGTTATGCCGTAAGTCAAATTGATTCTGAAGAAATTCTTGATAATTCTGAGCCAGATTTATTACGTTCCTTATCCGGCAAAGTTGCCGGAGTAAATGTTAATTTCTCAAGTGGAGTTGCAGGTGCCTCAAATCAAATTAGCATAAGAGGTCAAACTACTATTGGAAGTGCTAGCCAACCACTCTTTATTGTTGATGGTATTGCATTTGATAATACTCAAATTACAACATCAAGCCAAACAACTGGTGGTGGTGGATATGAATCTGGTATCTCAAGTTTAGATCCAAATAACATTGAGTCAGTTACGGTTTTAAAAAGTGCTGCTGCTGCTGCCTTGTATGGTTCTAGAGCAACAAACGGAGTAATTGTAATTACGACAAAATCTGGTTCGTCAAGAAGTGGAGATGTTGGTAATAACAAGTTAAGTATTAAGGTGACATCGGGAACATACTTCGAAGAAATTGCGAATTTACCCGAATACCAAAACAAATATGGGCAAGGTACACAATATGATTTCAATGCTGGGTCTAATGGGTCTTGGGGACCAGCTTTTGATACATTAGCAACTATTCCAGTTTGGAATACTTGGATTGCAGCGTTCCCAGATGTCTATGGACCAGGACTTATTGAGACACTTCCATATGTTGCCCAGCCAAATAATGTTAAAAATCTATTTAGAACTGGGGTTGTTTTGGACAATTCGGTTACTGCATCATACGGTAATGAGAGTGGTAATTTTAGCGTTACGTTATCTGATTTAGCACAAGAAGGCTATATCCCTTATAACACATATGATAGAACATCATTTTCTGCTGGGGGTAATTTTAAACTACCCAACAAAGTTACTGTTGGGGGTAATTTAAGCTATTCAGATACAAATCAGGTCGGTGGTTTTTTTGGAAACAATCAATTTGCAGGGTCAGCATCATCTTTTGCAAGAACTTTATGGTTGGGTAGAACTTGGGATCTATCAATCCCATTTACAAATCCTATTACAGGTGGTTCGGTAATTCCAAATGCGGGTTATGATCACCCACTTTGGTCATGGAAAAATGATCAGATTTCAACCGAAAGTAACAGAATTGTTACCAATTTAAGTATTGGTTTTCCAATTAATAACAATATTTCAGCTTCATTTAGGGTAGGCTATAACAAGTATAATCTAGATAGAAGACAAATTAGGCATCCGCAATCTCGTGCATCAGCATTGACAGGAGGAACACTAACTTTAGATTCTGCCATAATTGAAGACCTCGAGTCAACATTTCTTCTAAATTTCGATTATGAACTTACAGATGATTTAGACTTATCTGCTATTGCTGGGTTTAACACCTTACAAAATAGCTTTAAGCGAGATGCTACTTTAGGAACGACGTTTGCTTTGCCAGACATATATACTATGGCAAATACCATAACAGTTTCTAACTTATTAGATTCTTTTTCAAGAAAACGTAGCGTTGGAGCATTTGGAGATGTCACATTGTCCTATAAAGACTTTCTATTTTTAAATGGTACAGGAAGAAACGATTGGTCTTCATCTTTACCATTAGCTAATCGTTCTTATTTCTATTCTGCGGCGAGTTTATCTTTAATTGTAACGGAAGCTTTTAAATTAAATAGTGATGTTCTTACTTTTGCCAAGTTAAGAGGAGGTTGGGCTTCCGTTGGTAACGATGCACCAGCTGAATTTCTAAATACAACCTATGCAGGTGGTATTCCTTTTGCAGCAATTCCAGTTGTTGGTAATAGAGTGAGTTTGGGCGACCAAGAAATTACACCAGAATTTACAAATGAAATTGAAATTGGTGCTGATTTAGAATTTTTTAAAAGACGCATTGCTGTTGATTTTACTTGGTATAAGAAAACAACAACCGATTTAATCTCTCCTGTTAGTGTTCCATCCAGTAGTGGTTTCACGACATTAAATACTAATATTGGTGAAATGATAAATAAGGGCGTTGAGATAGGCTTAACCTTAGTTCCAGTACAAACCGAAAATTTTAAATGGAATTCGTTCACGACATTTACAAAAAACAAGAACGAAGTAACAAAATTGGTTGAGGGTCTTGAAAGGATTAGACTTGACCCTAATCAGATAGCCTATGCAATACCTGGTCAGCCATTTGGAGTTTTCTTTGGATCTGACCATGCCAGGGATGCTGACGGGAATTTATTGATAGATCAATCTACAGGATTTATCTGGGAGGATCCTACAAGTAAAATAATAGGAGACCCAAACCCAGATTTTAAAATGGGTTTTATAAATACCTTTACATACAAAAATTGGACTTTTGGCGCTCAATTTGATTGGAGGCAAGGAGGAGATTTCCAATCGATTAGTGTATCCACGTTACTCGGTAGGGGTGTTACAAAAGATACGGAAGATCGAGAACGAACTCATATTATTCCAGGTGTTTACAGTGATGCTAATCTAAATGTTCTTGTGGATGGTAATGGTAATCCAATTCCCAATACAACTCAAATTGATACCAATGCACTGTATTTTACAGGAGGTGGTCCTAGTTCTACTTGGGGCATTAATTCTCCGGATGGGGCAAAAGTTTATGATGGAACAGTGTATCGTTTAAGGGAATTAAACTTGTCTTATAACGTACCTTCTAAGTTTCTTGACAAAACGCCATTTGGTAATGTCACACTAAGTTTATTTGGAAACAATCTATGGTATTTTGCACCTAATGTGCCTAGATATACTAATTATGATCCAGAGGTGACATCATTCGGTTCAAGTAGAATACAAGGAATAGAAAATTCTTCTGCACCAACATCAAAGCGCTATGGTTTTAAACTCAGTTTAACTTTTTAAATAAAAAAATATGAAAATGTTAATATACAAAAGACAATATATATATATCATATCTACTTTAATTATATCCGGATTATTATTGGGATGTAGCAATTATTTAGATGTTGATACAGACACAGATAATTCAACAGTTGCGCCAATTAATCAATTATTGCCTAATATAGGAATTGCAACAAGTAATTTAGTTGATTATAACTTTTGGAGTGGTGACATGCTTTCTGTTTATATGCACCAAACTGTAGCTAGAGAGGAGCAAGATCAATATGGTACGCGTCCAAATAATATTTTACTAAATAATGATTGGAATAATGTATACTTAGGATTAACAGATATCGAAACACTTATTCAACAATCTGAAGCTGAAGGTGCGACTGTCTATTTAGGTATTGCGCAACTCTTGAAAGCTTATTTTATGTCAGTGGCAGTTGATATGTGGGGGGATGTACCATTTACAGAAGCAACTCAATTAACGAGTGGTGTGGTTAGCCCTGTATTCGATGATGGACAAGGTATATATCAAGCATCTCTGGACTTAATAGATGAGGCAAAAATAAACCTAAGTAATCCTACAGGGTTGTTGCCAGGCACTGATGACTTTTATTATGCAGGATCGACTACTAAGTGGATTAAATTTGCAAATACATTTAAACTTAAATTGTTAAACCAAATTCGGTTGTCTTCTTTATTCAATCAAACAGATTTAGATGCATTGATGGCTGAGAATAATTTCTTTACATCCAATTCTGATGACTTTCAATTTACACATACAGCTACTGTTTCACCTCAGGATGAACGGAATCAATTGTTCCAAGGAGCTTATGGTGGCGCTCAAGTAACCTATTATATTAGTCCTTGGTTTTATGAAATTCTGCAAGGCATGAACCCCGATATTCATACCGGTAATGTAGACCCTAGGGTTCCTTATTATTGGGCAAATCAATTACAACCAGGACAATTTCCTAGAGATCAAGCGAATACAGTGACCATGGACCCTAGAGCGGATTATTGGGATGCATCAACAGGATTTTTTACAATTCGTTTCGGAAGTATTGGGCCTGATAGAGATGGAGCCGTTCCTAATGATGCAACTTTTCCTGGGATATTTCCTTGTGGAGGACGTTTTGATGATGGCTTAGGGTTCGCTAGAACAACGGCAAGTGGAACTGGGGTTGTGCCAAGAAGAATATTAACATATGATGAGTTTTTGTATATCCAGGCGGAGTTAATGAATGAAGGCTTAATTACAGGTGACTCAGGGGCTAAGTTAACCGAAGCAATGACTGCAAGTTTTGCAAAAGTTGATCAAGTTGTTGCAGGTTCTGGAACTGCTCAAACTGTCCCTGTTCTTTCAGGAGCGCCAATCGTTACCAGTTTTATTGATAACGTGAATGATGAATTTGTAGCGGCTAGTCCTGATAAGAAATTGGAAATAATTATGACCCAAAAATGGGTTGCAACATTTGGAGACCCCATGGATCAGTATAACGATTATAGAAGAACAGGATACCCAGTTTTGGCTAATCCAAACGGTATAAATGAATACCAATTGGATAATGGTGATGGCTATCCTTTACTAGATAGTGATACTGTTTTAAACAATCCGTTTCAAGTCACATTTTTCTGGCCTGAGAATGAGTTAAATCTTAATCAAAATGCACCAGCCCAAAAGGACCCTGCAGCATTTAAAGTATTTTGGGATAATTAAAAAATAGAAAACATGAAAAATTTAAAATATTTAATAATTACAATTATTTTCGCTTCGGTTAGCTTTTCTTGTAAAACTGATGATAGTGGAGAATCTGCTCTAACATTGGAAACCGGTGTCGTTCCAGATATGGTTAAATCGGCCTCAACAGATGGGTTCTTTGATTTACTAAAGATAGCAACTGGAGAAAATGTGAACGTTGCCTTCAGCGTTGATATCGCTCAGGGTACTGCCGCTTCAACGGATGTTATTGCTACCTATTCAAAATTGAGTGGCGAATTATTCAGTGTAACTTTATTTAGTGATATATCCATACCACAGGAATTTAATTTGTCAATTGCGGATGTGGTTACAGCTTTTTCTGAGCTCAATGATATTGATGATGTTGAGTTGGGGGATGTTGTAAGCATATCCACAAGATTTACCACCATAGATGGGAGAGTTATTAGTATGTTTAATGAAGATGGATCGAACAATTTTGGAACTAATATTGCAAATTCAAAATTATTTGGAGCTGTTATTAGATATCCAGTTTCCTGTCCTTCTGATATAGCCGGGACATATTTAGTATCAAGCACGGGGATAGGTTGTTGCGGCGTTGCTCCTATAACCAATTATCAATATACAGTCACGGTTACCGAAGATGGTGGAGGTTCATATTCATTGTCCGATTACTCTGGGGGTGCTTATGACGGATTGTTTTGTGGACCTTTTGGTATTTGCGGAGATGCTTCAAGCGGAAGTATAACAGATGTTTGTGGTGTTTTAAGTGGATCTGCACCTGATTGTTGTGGTGATTCCATAGCATTTAGCGGGGCGGTGAATGAGGACGGGACTTGGAGTGTTGAAGTTTCAAGCGGATTTATTTTTGCAGAATCAACTTGGACTAAACAATAGATTAAAATCAATTCGCTAGTCCAATATGCTTTAAGTTATTCTTATTTAATTAAACAACTAAATAATGTAATATTGAAACAACTTAATGTGCATTATCTGTTTAACAGTACGAGGACCATCAATAAGATGGTTCTCTTAACTTTTGAATAACGAAATTAAAAGGGCTTCTAAAATTCAAAATATGAATTAAAATATTGAGAATACCACTAAAAAGATTAAGAAAAGAGTAGTGACATGAATTAAGAAAAAGATTGATTGCCAATTTCAAATTGGTTCTTAATTCGGTGGACCCCTTCAAGGATATTCTTTGGAGGGGTTTTACTTAAATGTAATTTTATATTGATAACTTTAAACAATTAATTTGAAAGATTTATAATGATGAAAATTTTAATTGCAATATTTAGTTTTTGTGGTAGTTTAGCTTTGGCCCAAGACAACAAAGAAGAAAAATTACCATATTACGAAATACCAGATGCTCCTGCTACCTATAAGGCTGGTGGTGTGACAGCAAGAATGGTTGATGGTTTGGGCTTTAGGTATTATTGGACTTCAGAAGGATTGCGTGAAGAAGATTTGGCATATAAACCTAGTGAGTCCGGACGTACATCTGCAGAAACCATAGATCACATCTATGGCTTATCTCAGTTTATTTTGGGATCCATGAAAATTGAATCCAACAAAACAAAAGAGGAAGAAGCACAAATGACATTTGTTGAGAAAAGAAAACAAACACTTCTTAATTTTCAAGCAGCCGCTGAGGTGTTAAGAAAAACCGAGGATTTGTCCCAGTTTGATAATGAGCGTTATGATTTTTGGAATATTATCAACGGACCAATATCAGATGCCCTTTGGCATTGTGGACAAGTAGTAATGCTCAGGCGTGCCTCTGGAAATCCATTTAATTCTAAAGTGAGTGTATTTAGCGGCAAGCTTAGAGAATAGTTTAATAGTTAACTTGATTAAGTGGACATTGAATAATGAACCCTTCTGAAGATTACATTTTAAGACAGAAAGAACCCTATCAATCTATAATGCTACATATACGAAGTGTTATATTTAGAACATTGACTAATGTGGAAGAAAAATACAATTATAATATTCCATTTTACCATTACAAGAAAAAACCATTTTGCTATCTCAATATTTTAAAAGGGACATATTGTGTGGATGTAGCTTTTGTTAAAGGCTCACTCTTAAAGGAAGAATTTCCTCAATTAAAAGATTATAATAACCGAAAATATGTGAGATCTCTTCAGTTTGATAGTCTAGAAAGCATAGATGAGCTTCTTCTTGTTGAAGTAATTAAAGCGTCCTCAAGATTAACTGATACTTCTAGAAAAGCTTGGAAGGTAGATTAAAGGCTATTTATGGTTTTTCTAATTGCCACAAGATTGGTCAGCAAGTGTTCTAAATGGTCCAAATGAAGCATATTAGCTCCATCACTTTTGGCATTTGCTGGGTCAAAGTGTGTTTCAATAAATAAACCGTCAACATTATTTACAATTCCTGCGCGGGCAATAGTTTCAATCATGTCCGGTCTACCACCGGTAACACCACCGGTTTGATTGGGTTGCTGTAAAGAGTGTGTTACATCAAGTATTGTTGGTGAGTATTGGCGCATTGTTGGAATACCTCTAAAATCTACAATCATGTCTTGATAGCCAAACATAGTTCCACGGTCCGTAATCCAAATCTTTTGGTTGCCAGCATCTTTAACCTTTTGCACGGCATGTTTCATGGCTTCAGGACTCATAAATTGTCCTTTTTTAAGGTTTACAACTTTTCCTGTATTAGCGGCAGCAACTACTAAATCCGTCTGTCGCACTAAAAATGCTGGAATTTGCAGCACATCAACATACTGTGCAGCTAAAGTAGCATCAGATACTTCGTGGATATCTGTTACGGTTGGGACATCAAAAGTTTCTGAAATTTTTTGTAAAATTTCTAAGGCTTTTACATCTCCAATACCAGTAAAACTATCAATTCTACTTCTATTTGCTTTCTTAAAGCTACCCTTAAAGATATATGGAATTTCCAACTTGTTGGTAATGCTAATGACTTTATCAGCAATACGCATTGCCATGTCTTCACTTTCAATGGCACAAGGACCAGCAAGCAAAAAAAAATTGTTGGATTGTGTATGTTTTATCTTAGGGATATCTTCAAGATTCATAGACTTAAAATGCTAATTTTAAGCTGCAAAGATAGTCATTTTTAATAGCTTCTTTTAATGCTATTTCTAATAATCCAAACTGACATCATAAAATTCAATATAGCAAAGACTGCCCCATAAACAAGAAACCCCTTGGCGATTTCGAAAGATGTCACGTTAAAAAAATCACTCAGATTTGCTAAAATTAAATATGAAGACAAACAAACAAATATTGTACCTAGAGTAAAGTTCAATTCCTTGTTGGGTTTAACAATTAGCCATAAAAAAGGAATAGCAAACAATAGTATGGGATATGCAGTAATACCCTCACTACGGTTAATAATAGTAAACCAATAAATGCTAACTGCAATAAAATATAAATAGGGAATATGCTTAGTGTATTTGCTAATAATTTTCATCTAATCAATTTTTTAGTTGAAGAGCCAGCAAGACACCATCAGAAAAAAAGGAAAATTATGAAATTGTGATTTGCTACTAATCTATAAAAGGTAACGTAATTAGCTTTGGCATATTTTGAATAACTTCAATTATAACAAATAATTAACGTAATAACAATAAATTTCAATTGACCCAATAAGTAGAAAATATAACTTACCTTTGCACGCTCAAAATAAGGCGCATTATGGCTAATATAAAGAACATCGCAATTATTGCACACGTTGATCATGGTAAAACCACGTTGGTTGATAAAATCATGTATCATTGCCAATTGTTTCGTGAAAATGAAAATACTGGTGATTTGATTCTTGATAATAATGATCTTGAACGAGAAAGAGGTATTACCATTACTTCAAAAAATGTTTCTGTTATTTATAAGGACACTAAAATTAATATTATAGATACTCCAGGTCACGCCGATTTTGGAGGAGAAGTAGAGCGCGTACTTAATATGGCAGATGGTGTGTTATTGTTAGTTGATGCTTTTGAAGGGCCAATGCCACAAACGCGTTTTGTATTACAAAAAGCAATTGATTTAGGTTTAAAACCTTGTGTGGTAATTAATAAAGTTGATAAAGAAAATTGTACACCAGAAGAGGTACATGAAAAAGTGTTTGATTTGATGTTTGAGCTTGGTGCTGAAGAGTGGCAATTAGATTTTCCAACGGTTTATGGTTCTGCAAAGCATAATTGGATGAGTGATGATTGGAATAACCAAACCGATAATATTGAGCCATTATTAGATATGGTTATTGAACATATACCTGCACCAAAAATCGAAGAAGGGACAACGCAAATGTTGATTACCTCATTAGATTTTTCATCTTTTACAGGGAGAATAGCTATTGGGCGCTTACAACGAGGAGGACTTAAAGCGGGTATGCAGGTGTCTTTAGTAAAGCGTGATAAAAGTATTGTTAAAACTAAAATTAAAGAACTACATATATTTGAAGGTTTAGGTAGAAAAAAAGTAGACTCTGTCCAGGCTGGTGATATTTGTGCTCTTGTCGGGCTAGAAGGTTTTGAAATTGGTGATACAATTGCTGATTTGGAGAATCCGGAAGGGCTTAAAACAATTGCTATTGATGAGCCAACAATGAGTATGTTGTTCACTATTAATGATTCACCATTTTTTGGAAAAGATGGTAAGTATGTTACATCTCGACATATTAAAGATCGTTTAAATAAAGAGCTAGAAAAGAACTTAGCACTAAGAGTAAATGAAACAGATAGTGCCGATAAATTTATTGTATTTGGTAGAGGTGTTTTGCACTTATCTGTTTTAATAGAGACTATGCGTCGCGAAGGGTATGAACTTCAAATTGGGCAACCACAGGTAATTATTAAAGAAATTGATGGGGTTAAGTGTGAGCCAATTGAGGAAATGACTATCGATTTACCAGAAGTTGTGTCTGGTAAAGCAATTGAAATGGTAACGATGCGTAAAGGTGAAATGCTGAGTATGGAAGCTAAAGGAGAACGTATGGTTTGTGAGTTTATGGTACCCTCAAGAGGTATTATTGGACTGCGTAATCAATTGTTAACAGCTACAGCTGGGGAAGCGATTATGGCTCACAGATTTAAAGAATATCAGCCCATTAAAGGAGGTATTCCAGAACGTCAAAATGGGTCTTTGGTATCAATGGAAAAGGGTCAAGCGATACCTTATTCTATTGATAAATTGCAAGATAGAGGTAAGTTTTTTGTAGATCCAGGTGAAGATATTTATGAGGGCCAGGTTGTTGGAGAAAACTCTCGAGGAGATGATATGGTAATAAATATAACCAAAACAAAAAAAATGAGTAATGTTAGGTCTTCTGGCGCTGATGATAAAGCAAAAATTGTTCCTGCTATTAAGTTTTCACTTGAAGAAGCCTTGGAGTATATTCAAAAGGATGAGTACGTTGAAGTAACTCCAAATTACTTGCGTTTACGCAAGGTTTTATTAACTGAGGTAGAACGTAAACGAAATAAAAGTATTTAAGACTTATTTTAAAATCAATATATTTAAAGAGAACCAACTTAGAGGCTCTCTTTTTTTATGAACAAAAATTAATATAATATGGAATTACTGGGGGTGTCTTTGACAGAATGGATTGGTTATATTGCAATGGCGGCACTTTTGGTGTCATTTATGATGAAAGATGTAAAAAAACTTAGAATTATAAATTCTATAGGTTGTGCGTTTTTTGTTGCTTATGGGTTTTTATTGGGGACCTCTTGGCCTATTGTAATTACCAATACTGCAATAATTTCAATTAACTTATACTATTTGTTTGTTAAGAGGAATTAGAATTTTTATTTTATTTTTTGCATTCCATTCCTATGGAAGTATACGGTATCCGAAAATAATCTTCTTCAATAATTGAATTTACATTTGAAAAACAACTTTTTGCCAATTTTTCGTATTCTTTTTTTGTTCTAACAAATTTGCCCCTATCAAGTTTAAGAAACATCTTGGAAATTAAATTTTGATTTGCTATGTAGCAACCATCATAAGTTATTAAGCGACCATCTATTTTAAGGGCATTATAGGCTAATTCGAATAATTTGATAGATGCTTCATCATTTAAGTGATGTAATACGCCAGAAGAAATAACTACATCGAATGACTCTGGTTCAGAAAGAGTGAATTCAGTAATTTCTGAGCATATAAAGGAGCCTCGATGACGATATTTTTTTATTGCATTTTCAATGTAATTATTGTCTACATCAATTCCCAGATAATTTACATTTGGCAGAAAATCAAGAATGTCACCTGGTCCACACCCAATATCCAATATTTTTTGATTTGGTTCTATTTTTACCATGTTTTCAACAAAAAGCCTTCTTGCTCTATAGCCACCTACTAATTTTTGATAGCTAGTATATATAAATGGAATTCGGAGCAAATAACGCGGGTCAAATTGATGAGACATGTTTCTTATTTTACCAATGGGCTATATTAAAAGGTGCCTTTTGGTTCGCTAATGTAATTTATTTTTCAGTTAATTCATCAATATTTATATATATTGCAGTATAGATTTTGTAAGCAGTATAACAGCTGTTAATCCCCGTTATTTTAAATTAATGCATAGTTTAAAGATATCTAATAATAATGAGTTCTTCTTAGCCGTTTTTTTAATTGTATGTATTCAAATTATAATCTCTTTTCAAGGATTTGATGTTTGTGACGATGGATTTGCACTAACCTTTTATCAACAAATTTTTAAAAACCCCACTTCAGTAGAATATAATTTTGTGTATTGGTTATCTGGAATCGTTGGGGGATTATGGTATTCTATATACGAAGAAGGGGGAGTATTATGGTTCAGGCTCTTAACAATCATTTGTACTACTATTACTTTCGTAGTTTCTTTTAACATACTAAAGCAATATATAAGTAAGCGACATGCATTAATTGGACTGGCCATGGTGGTTTTTGTTAATGATTTTGGTTTTTTAACTTTTTACCATAATCATTTAACAGCGTTATTAGCGGTGTCTGGCATTTATTTTTTGCATAAAGGGCTTACAAAAAATAGCAATTTGGCGATTGTACTAGCAGGATTTATACTTGGAATAAATGTTTTCTCAAGATTACCAAATATTGCGCTTTTCATATTTATCCTTGCAATTCCGTATATGTCATATTTAAGGAAAGAGCCCTTATCCAAATCTATTAGACCAATGCTAAATTTTGTAATGGGTGTAGCCATTGGATTTATATTGGTTTTTTTGACATTATATGGTCTAGGTCAGCTTGAGTTGATGAAAAATGCAATGGCTGGTTTAATCGACTTGGGTAAGACAGATGGAAGCACACATAACATTATGTTTATGTTTAAAACCTATTTGTACAATTATAAGAAGTTGATTACCCTGTTTTGTAAGTTGTTGATTATTTGTGGTTTTGTGTTATCCATGAATGTCTATTTTAAAGACAATCGTTTTATTAAAACGATTATTAGTTTAATAGGGGTCTTACTGCTCATTCTTCTTTTTAGAAAAGGAAATATCCATATTATTTATGCTATTGCTTACATAGGTGTATTTGGTGTGCTGTTTACAAAACAAAAGAATAGTTCGATTAAAATAGTGACTTTGTTGGGATTGCTAATGTTGGCCTTTTTACCATTAGGTAGTGGTCTTGGTATCTATGGTAGCGGTTACATGTGTATTTGGTTGGCAATGCCGTTATTTCTTCATTTTTTATCTCAAATAAATAACATGAAATTTAACCTAAAGACTGAACATGGGAAGGCGTCTGTGTTGATTCCTAAAGAAAGTGTAAAACACCTATCCATCATTTTAGTGTTCTCGTTCTTTATAGCTAAAGGCTACAGCATTTCACAAGAAGCGTATTTTGATAAAGGCTCTAGATTTGCCAAAACATATAATATAAACAATAAATATACTAAAGGAATATATACTACAAAGGAACGCGCTGATATTATAAATGAACTACTAGTTAATTTAAAAACATATGTTTCTCCAAATGACTATTTGTTGGCCTATGATAAGATACCTATGGTCCATTTTTTAACTGAAACCAAACCATATATGTATAATCCATGGCCAATGATTTATGATAGCTATTCATTTAAAAGGAATTTGGACAGAGCTGAAAAAGAAACCAAAGTATTACCCATTATTGTACAACAAAAGTTTGAAACTACAGGAAATTTTTCTGAACCAGTTTTGGATTATATGTCAGAAACCAAAGAGGACAATTATACCTACGACAAAAAGAGAACCATTGCTATGAATGCCTTTATTAAAATGAATAATTATAAAATTGTTTGGAGTAATCCTTATTTTAATATTTACCAATCAAAAAAAATGGATTAGATTAGTAAACTGGAATGTTTAAGTTGTATTAGATATGAATGAAAATAATATTACCGAATGTGATATCTCCCTTATCATTCCAATTTATAATGAACAAGATAATATTCCTCATTTATATAATCGACTAAAAAAAACATTGATAAGTATAACAACAAACTATGAGTTGATATTTGTTAATGATGGTAGTACAGACAATTCCCTTTTAGAGATTTTAAATTTAGCCGAGAATGATAATTCAGTTTTTTATATCAATTTTAGTAGGAATTTTGGACATCAAATAGCTTTGACCGCAGGATTGGAGTCATGTCGCGGAAATGCCGTTGTAATTATTGATGCAGATTTGCAAGACCCTCCAGAGTTAATAGCGGAGTTGTACATAAAACATCAAGAGGGTTTTGAGGTTGTACATGCCAAACGAAAAAGTAGAAAAGGAGAATCCTTTTTAAAAAAAATAACAGCCAAGTTGTTTTACCGTTTTTTAAATAGTCTTACGTCCTTTCCAATTTCTTTAGATACAGGGGATTTTAGATTAATTGATAAAAAAGTGGTTTCGTTTTTAAAGCAAATGCCCGAACATAATAAATTCTTGAGGGGGCAAATAGCTTGGTTAGGATTTAAACAAACCCATGTTTTATTTGATAGGGAAAGTAGACAACATGGAAAAACAGGCTACTCTTGGAAGAAATCCATGCATTTGGCCATAGATGCCATAACTAGTTTTTCTGATAAACCATTGTTAAGGGTCAGCCAAATAGGGTTTTTTATTTCATTTCTGTCTTTTTTAATTATACTATTCGCTTTGTTTTCACATTTTGTTTTAAAAGAAACGATTACCGGATGGACTTCACTTATTATTAGTACAATGTTTATTGGCGGGATTCAATTACTTTCTATAGGCATTATTGGAGAATACATAAGCCGGATAAATAAAAATGTAACAAATAGACCACTTTATATTGTAGATAAAACCAACATTGAACAGTTGAACGATTAAATAGAGTAAATTGGTTCAAATTGAGTTTTATCGATGAAATGCACAACAAA
>Ga0316189_10001098_pt1 | contig 26904 bp, 24 predicted proteins | sample LowCovwburrow_MG_FD_204930 | JGI IMG/M metagenome (GOLD analysis project Ga0316189, IMG submission 204930) | Coastal sediment microbial communities from Maine, United States - Lowes Cove worm burrow | ecosystem: Environmental > Aquatic > Marine > Coastal > Sediment | place: USA: Maine...
CCACATCAGGTCGGCGCAGGCGTTCCCGACGGCCGATCAGAAGCAGAGCGTCGATCCGGTCGAGCGAAGGCGGGTCGGAGACGATGTGGAGGTGTGCTGGCATGGCGGGGCTCTATCCCTTAGGCGAAGGCATGAACACCCTGTGGGACGCAGTGCTCGTGGGGGCGGGGCCAGCAGGCAGCGCCACCGCCTTGGGGCTGGCGGAGCGCGGACACCGGGTCGTGCTGCTGGATCGGCGGGTGGCCGGCGGCGACAAGGTGTGCGGCGAGGGGCTGATGCCACCGGGGGTCGCCGCGCTGGAGCGCCTGGGCGTGGCGCTGCCGTCGCAGATGGGTCACCCGTTCGTGGGGATCGGCTACCACGCGGGGCGCGCCACGGCGCGGGCACGGTTCCCGGGGGAGGCGGGGCGCGGGGTGCGACGTCTCCACCTGGACGCGCACCTGGCGCGCGCGGTGGAGGCACATCCCGCGATCGAAGTGCGACGGCCGGTGCGGGTCCGTGGCGCACAAGTGGCGGTGGATGGGGTCGTCGTGCGGACCGACCACGGAGACATGAGGGGTCGCGCGCTGGTGGCCGCAGACGGGCTGCACTCGCCGCTGCGCAAGACGCTCGGGCTGGAGCGGCCCATCGGTCCCCTGCGTCGCTATGGCGCGCGGCAGCACTTCCGGACCGTAGAGCCGGTTCTGCCGTGGGTGGACGTCCACGCGGGAGGGCAGGGGGAGCTGTACCTCACACCGGTCGGCCCGCACCTGGTGAACGTGGCGTTGCTGTTCGGTGAGGGCGTCGCGCGGCGCTTTCGTGGGGGGCTGCAGCTGGAGTTCGACGCCATCGTCGCGCAGTACCCGCGGCTCGCGCCGCTGCTCGCTGGCGCCGAGCCGGTCTCGGATGTGGCGCTGACCGGACCACTTCGGCGCGCGTGTACGGACGTGGTCGCAGACGCCACGGTGCTGGTCGGGGACGCCGCGGGGTTCGTCGACGCGGTGACCGGCGAGGGGATGAGCCTGAGTTTGCTCTCGGCGGAGCTCGCCGTGGACACGCTGTCCACGGCGATCCGATCGGGGAACTTGCGCGCTGTGGATCTGCGGGGCTATTCGCGGGGGCGCCGGCGTCTGGCGCGCCGGCTGCACTGGCTGACCGAGATCGTGGTGTGGGGGCTGCGCCGTCCACGCCTCGCAGAGAGCTTCGTGCAGCAACTCGAGCGCAACCCGTTCCTGTTTTCCGCGCTACTTCGGTCGCTGGCCTGACATGCACAACCACCACGCCGACCCCCAACCCGACGCCAGCGCCAGCTGGGCCGTGCGGCTGCGCGCGCTGCTGGGCACGTCGCGGCGCGCGGTCGTCCTGGTGTGGGAGACGGACCGCTGGCTCTTGGCGCTGCTGGCCGGCCTGACTGTCTTCGCCGGCGCGCTGCCGGGCGCGATCGCCTGGGTCGGCAAGCGGATTGTGGACGGGGTGGTGCTCGCGGCGGCGTCAGGGACCAAGGAAGACCGCGACGCCGCGGTGGTGTGGATCGGTGTGGAGCTGCTGCTCGTGGCCGTGGTGGCGCTGATGCAGCGGGGTCTGCAGGTGGCCGAGCAGCTGCTGCGCGCCAAGCTCGGGCACCGGGTCAACGTCATGGTGCTCGACAAGGCCCTGCAGCTACAGCTCACCGACTTCGAGGACCCCGAGCTGTACGACCGAATGACCCGGGCCCGCCGCCAGGCGTCGTCGCGGCCGCTCTCGCTCGTACGCCGGACGTTCGGGCTTGCGCAGAACGCGCTGTCGCTGTCGACCTACGGCGCCCTGTTGCTCGGCTTCTCTCCGATCGCGGTGGGGGTGTTGTTGGTGGCGTCTGTCCCGGCATTCCTGGCGGAGACCCGGTACGCGAGCGAGGCGTTCCGGCTGTTCTCGTGGCGGGCGCCCGAGGCGCGGGAGCAGGTGTACCTGGAGACCGTGGTGGCGCGGGAGGACTACGCCAAGGAGGTCAAGCTGCTCGACCTCGGGCCCCGACTCGTTGGGCGCTACCGGGCCATCTTCGCGCGCCTGTACGGCGAGGACCGGAGCCTGGCGCTGCGCCGAGGTCTGTGGGGGTTCCTGCTCGGCTTGGTGTCCACGGGCGCGCTGTACGGCGCGTACGGCTGGATCGCGCTGGCTGCAATCAGCGAGGAGATCACGCTGGGCGCCATGACGATGTACCTGGTGGTGTTCAAGCAAGGGCAGAGCGCGTTCTCAGCGAGCTTGAGCGCCATCGGCGGCATGTACGAGGACAACCTGTACCTGTCCAACCTGTACGCCTTCCTCGCGACGCCGGTGCGCGCGCCCGGTGTGGGAGCCTCCGAGGGTCCCCAGGCGGGTGCCGGGCTGCGGTTCGAGGGGGTCACGTTCACCTACCCGGGCGCTGCGGCACCGGCGATCTCGGACGTCTCGCTGTCGCTGCGCCCCGGCGAGCGCCTCGCACTGGTGGGTCACAACGGCAGCGGCAAGACCACCCTGGTGAAGCTGCTGACGGGGCTGTACAACCCCGACAGCGGGCGGATCCTCCTCGATGGGCTCGATCTGCAGCAGTGGGACCGCCGTGCCCTGCAGGACCGTATCGGGGTCATCTTCCAGGACTTCGTCAAGTACCAGTTCACGGTCGGCGAGAACATCGGGGTCGGCGATGTGCGGTACGTCGAAGACGAGGACCGCTGGGCGGCGGCGGCCGAGCGCGGGATGGCAAGACCGTTCGTGAGCGACCTCCCGGCGGGGTACCACACGCAGCTGGGGCGGTGGTTTCGGGACGGGCAGGAGCTGTCGGTCGGACAGTGGCAGAAGATCGCGCTGTCGCGGGCATTCATGCGCAGTGACGCCGACATCCTGGTGCTGGACGAGCCGACTGCAGCGATGGATGCGGAGGCCGAGTCGCAGGTGTTCGACCGGGTCCGCGAGCTCACCGAAGATCAGATGGCGATCCTGATCAGCCACCGGTTCTCGACCGTCCGGATGGCGGATCGCATCGTGGTGCTCGCGGCCGGGGCGATCGTGGAGGATGGCAGCCACGCGGTGCTGATGGCCCTCGATGGCAGGTATGCTCATCTGTTCCGGCTGCAGGCGGCCGGCTATCGCTGATCGCGGTCGACGCGCTCCGCGATGAACCGGTCGATGCGCTGGTTGATGGTGTCAGGGTGCTCGATGATCGCCGCGTGGCTGCCCTCCTCGAGGAGCAGCAGCTCGGCGTTGGGCAGCTGCTCGGCCATGAACAGACTCCGGTGCATCGGCGTGAACACGTCCCGTCCTCCGGCGATGACGAGCACCGGCACCGAGACGTAGGGCAGCATGTCCGCGGCGTCGTGGTCGGCCATCTGGGAGACGGTTCGCAGGAAGACACGCGGGTCCATGTGGGCGAGGTGTTCGAGGTACCGATCGATGTCGGCCTGACCGGCGTGGTTGCGGTCGACCAGCCCGGCGGCTGCGCCCATCTGGAAGGCGAACGGTGAGTCGAACAGCGACCGCAGCAGGCGGCTGCCGGAGCGACCGCCCCAGCCAGCGACCCGGCGGAGCATGTCGAAGATGCGACGGGAGTAGGGGCTGTCCATGAAGGTGTCGAGCGGGCGCCCGAACGTCCCGAACATCGGGATGAGCGCCCGGACGCGCTGTGGGTGGCGGCGGAGGATCTCGAGGATGACCTGCACGCCCATGGAGTGGCCGAGGAGGATGGCGGGTGCGTTGACCCCGATGTGGTCGAGCACCGCGGCGGCGTCATCGGCGAAGCGTTCGACGGTGAGGTTCGCCTCTTCGATGGGCTCTGGCGGCGCCGTGGAGCGGCCGTGCCCTGGGTAGTCCCAGACGATGACCTGGTACCGGTCGCGGAAGTGCTCGATCACGTACTTGAAGAAGAACGTGGAGACCCCGACGCCGTTGCAGCACAGCATGGGCGGGCCCGTGCCCGTGCAGCGCCAGTACAGCTGTATGCCGTCTGCGGTACGGGCGAAGCCAGTGCGGACCGCGGGGACGGGTGTGACTGAGTCCAACGGCGCCCCGGAAGCTGGTTCCGAGGCGCCGCTGGGGATGGAGGATAGGGGATTTGAACCCCTGACCTCAGCATTGCGAACGCTGCGCTCTCCCAACTGAGCTAATCCCCCAGTCGCGGTGCTCGTAACCCGTCTACACCAGGCGCACGAGGGAGCCCTGCGCAAAATGGCGACGGCTCGGGCGGGGGGATGGTTCGAAGCCGTTCATGCGGAGGTTGACGACCCGGCGACGGCAAATTTCGGTCCTCCGCGCTGCCGTCAAGTACTTGGCGAACCCGCGGCCCGACCGTCTGACCGTGGCGGCCGCTAGTCCAGGCCGCGCGCTTCCAGGTCGTCCTCGTCCAAACCAAGGAAGTGGCCGACCTCGTGCAGCACGGTGATCCGCAGCTCGTCGATGAGCTGCTCGCGGTCGTGCGCGATCCGCTGGACGTTGCGGCGGAACAGCACGATGGTGGCCGGAAGCTGGGACCACGGGTCCTCGCCAGTGCGCTCCACCAGGCTGGGTCCGCTGAACACTCCAAGCATCTCGCCGGGGGGCGCCGGCGGGTCGAACTGCCGGCAGAGCTCCTCGGGCGGGACCTCCTCGATCAGGAAGGGGACCTGATCGAGGTAGCTGCGGATAGTCGGGTGCAGGGCGCGGCGGGCCTCGTCGATCACCGCGGAGATCATGGCGTCGGACAGCATCGCCGGCAGGGGCCATCCGATGGGGTCGAGCCGGGCGGCGCGCAGGAAGTCCCGCTGGGCGCCCTCCCAGTCGCTGCGGCGCTCCCGGAGCATCGCGCGAACGTAGTACGCCTCGGAATCGTGCGGGTCGACCCGCAGTGCGCGCAGGGCGGCCACCCGCGCGTCCTCGAACCGCAGCAGATCGAACAGCGCCGCGGCGAGCCCGCTCCAGCCCGGCGCGTGATCGGGGACCAGCCGGGTGACGGAGCGGAACGCGGCCTCAGCCTCGGCGGGCTCCCGTAGATCGCGCCACGCCTCGCCCAGCACGAACCAGGCGCCAGGGTGCTCAGGCGTCTGATCGAGCACTTCGCTGCACAGGTTGACGGCGCCCTCGCCGTCGCCCCGGTCGAGCGCGTCTTGGGCTTCATCGATCAGGCGCTCGGTGGCTTCTTCGCCGGCGGCGCCGCTCGGTTTCGTCATGCCGATGCCGTATCGCGCGCCTACCGCAGCTGCTGCTGCAGGGTGTCGCGGATGTTGGCCTGCTCACGCAGCCGCATGAGCGCTTCGCGCTCGATCTGACGGACGCGCTCGCGAGACAGGTTCATGCCCTTGCCGACCTGTGACAGGGTCCGGAACTGATTGTCCTCGAGACCGTACCGGCGCGACAGCACGTAGCGATGCCGCTCGGAGAGCACGTTGTGGAAGGCCTCGAGCATACGCCGGATCTCTTGGGCGTGGATGGCCTCGTCGTCCGGGTCGGCGGCGGACTCGTCTGCGAGGAAGTGCTCGAGCGAGCGGGCGCGGGGCCCGTCGTCGACCGGCTGGTCGAGCGAGACCGTCTGACCTTGCGACAGCAGGAACTCGGCGCGCTTCTTGTCAATGCCGACCTCGTGGGCCAGATCGGAGACGCTGTAGTTGGCGCCCAAGTCCTCGAAGCGCTTGATGGCCTTGCGCAGGTTGCGCGTCTGCTCGACCGCGCACCCGGGCAGCCGGACGGGACGCCCCGTGTGGTCGATGGCCCGGGTCATCTGGGCGCGAACCCACCAGCGAGCGTACGTGGAGAACCGGATCCCACGGTCGGGGTCGAACCGCTTGGCTGCGCGCAGCAGACCGACGTAGCCCTCCTGCACCAGATCGGCCTCGTCCATGAACGGTCCCGCGAGCTTGCGTGCCTCGCCGTGCGCGATGCGGCGCCCGCTCATCGCGAGCTCCCAGCGGATGGCCTCTGCCTCCGCCCAGGCCTGCTTGGCGCTGCGCGCGGACTTCTTGTGGCCGGGGTCGGCGCGGTACTGCCGCCAGACCTCGTTGACGGCTTGCTCGAGCCGATCGACCATGCCTGCGCGGGTGCGCTCGGCGCGCTTGGGCTTCCGCGTCAGGATCTCGTCCGCGCACTCCAGCCCACCGATCGAGTCTCGGGCACGCGCCTCGGCGGCGTGGATCCGCCGGGCCATGTCCTTCTCTTGATCCGCGGTGAGGCGTTCGGACTTCTTCTGACGGGGAACGAACGACTCGATCGCCATCGTGGCTCCAGCTGTGTGCACAGGGACAGGCGGTAACGTGCCCCTCATCAGGCACAGACCCGCCACCCTAAGCGGTCGAGCGGGCGTGGCGCAAGTGAATCACGCAGTGATCTACACCGAGCCCGGCTTTACACTTTTTGGACCAAATGTGACATGCGGCGATCGCCTACTGGTACATCACGCCCCAGCTGCCTTCCTTCTTCATCTGGTAGCTGTTCGACCAAGCGACCACACCCGTCTCCGCATTGGTGGCTTGAAAGCGGACGACTACGAAGTCGGTCTGGGCCCGGTTGGTGGACGCGGACAGGCCACTGAGCTCGCCCTCGACGAACCAGTCCACGCCGGCGAGCGCTGACACTTCGCCATCGTCGGACACCTGCCCACGGATCTTGCGGTCGCGCTCGGCCAGGATCTGCTCCAGCAGATCGCGGTTGATGATAGCGAGGCGCCCGGCCGCGCTGCGGATCAGCTCGTCGGTGATCAACGTGGTGAAGAGGTCTTGGTCGATCAGAAAGCGGGTGCGGTTTTCGACCGGCAGGACCGCGAGCCGCGGCGGCGTCGGCGTGTGCATGGCGGGGCTGGCGAGCAGATTGGCGGTCATCTCCGCGACGATGGCGCGGATGTCGCGCGCCTCGATGCCCGTGCCCTCGACGCGGCTCTCCGCGTCTGGGTCGACGTAGCGCGCCTTCTTGTTGCAGCTGGCGCCGATGGTCAGCGCGGCGAGCAGCAGCATGCCGGTCCTCATAGCGACTCCCTGGAACCGCTGTGGCTTAGCCGACGCCCCGCGGTCGGGCTACCTGGGGGCACCCGCAGGAATCGCCAGTGGGGCAGCAACGCAGGCGGTGCACGGCGTACCGAACGCACGCACGCCGCCCGGCGGACGACCGACGACCAGGTGGTGAACGGTGCCGGCGTCGGGGATCTGGACCTCGTACTCGATTCCGCCCACGGTCATGCGGTGGACCCCAGGAGCGGGGTCGGCGCGCAGGAGCCACAGCGTGTCGGGAAGGTCGTCCCACGCGCGGGTGTCGGCGCGCGGGTTGGTCAGCGCGCCGACGAGGAACGCGGCGGCGCCCGCAGCGTATAGCGCGGTGTCCAATGCGCTGTTCTCCTCGCCCTCCGTCTTGACCTGCTCGGAAGCGTGCGCGATGTCGCCCGCTACGACCAGCGCCCAGCCCAGCGCTGTGGACGTGTCCTTGAACACCGCCTTGCCGCGGAGAAAGGCATCGACCCCACGGCTGCCTCGGGTAGTGGCCTGGAACGCCATGCTGTCGAGGAGCCGCGCGGGAAGCGGGCGGCCGTCCAGGGTGACCTCGGGCGGCTGCGCGGCTGGGTAGGGGGACAGCTGCAGCAGCTGCCCGTAGGTGCCCGTGGCGCGCTTCGCCGGCGCGCGTCCGGCCTCGACCCAGAGAAGCAGCCGCGGGGCATCGGCGCCGACCAGGCTGCGGAGGAAGGCCGCATCGTCTGCCAGCTCCGAGACGGGGTCGGCGTCCTCGGACCGCACTGCATCGCGCCAGCTCTCTGAGAGCAGGGACAGTGTGGGAAGCACGTTCTTGCAGTCGGCCCGCTGGAGGCGCTGCAGCTCGCTGGGCCAGCGCTTGCGGGGGTCGGTCATCAGCATGCCACGCAGATCAGTCGCCCGGCCGAGCGCTCCGTCGATCGCCGCCTCTGGGTCGCGCGGGTGGGCATGCAGCCCCGCAGGCAGCGCCGCCTGGAGCAGCGCGCGCGCCGCCGACTCCTCGGCGGGGTTCGCGCGCGACTCCGCAGGAAGGGACACGCTGTCGAGCTGCGCCGACAGCGCCTCGGTCAGGGCGCGGACGTACAGCGCATCGACTGCGTGGCTGATGGCGCGCTCGGCGTGGATCTGCTCGTTCTGGGCGTCGTAGGCCAACGCCTGCAGCACGAATCCCGCCACGAAGTCGGCCCGGTACTGATGCCGGCTGGTCCCCGTGTCGGCGAGAATGGCCGACTTGGACATCGCCAGCGCGTTGCCGTAGTCCCCCTGCTCGAGCAGCAGCGTCCCCAGGTACAGGAACGCCATCATCTTCTCGAACGGATCGCCCTTCCATTCCTTGCGAGTTTCCTGCCCTACCATCGCTCGGAATTGTCCGTCCGCTCGGAAGTCTTGCATGGCGGGCACGATCTGCCGCAGCGTTGCCTCGGCCAGTGCGGTGTCTCCCACTGCCAACGCCATCGACACGAGGCGCGCACGCTCCAGCGTCTGATCGGCCCCGGGGACGGCCGCGCGCTCCTGCTGCGCAGTCACTGGGTCGACCGGCTCCACCTGTGCAGGCGGGCGCTTGGCGCACGCGCTGAGGAGCAGGAGGAGCGGGACGAAGCGGTGCATTGGTGACGCGGGGTCAGACCCGAACGTACTCGAACTCGAGCGGCTGGTTGTTGATGCCGCGGCGGGGCGCAGAGATCCAGTGCGCCATCTTGCCGGGCTCGCGGCAAGGTGCCATCAGGCTGTTGACGTAGGTGCGGTCGGCCGCCGTGGGAATCCACTCGCCCTTGCGCGCTTCCCACTCTTCGGCCGAGATGGGGTCACCCGACGGGGTGAAGTGGACGTCCGAGTAGATGCCTTGTCGCCGGTGGAAGCGGGTGCTGGGCAGGGTGACCTCGAAGTCCGAGCCGTCCTTGGCCAGCGCGCGGTTCCACTTCTCGATGACCTTCTGGCAGTCGACGACGTACTCGTTGCGCAGGACCTCGTTCATGGCGACGCGCAGCGGAACATTGACGTCGACGACCTTACCGTCGCGCAGCTGCGGGACCTCCATGCTCTGCTCGAGCGCCTGGTGGTCGTCGTACTTGTCCTCCTTCCAGCGACCCTTGAGCCCGGCTGCGAAGAAGTCGGCCGCGTTGCTCGAGACCTCGGACCCAAAGAGGTCGAGGCTGTACGAGAACCAGTAGTTGACGTACTTCTGGACGGTGGGCGCGTCGATGCCGCCCTGGGCGCGTGCGTCGCCGTTGTCGTCGAGGTTGGCGAGCTCGAGACCGCGGCGGAGGATGCGCTCCACACCGGTCTGGCCCACGAACAGGTGGTGGGCTTCCTCGGTGAGCATGAACCGGCACGTGCGGGCGAGGGGGTCGAAGCCCGACTCGGCCAGCGCGCCCAGCTGGTACTTGCCGTCGCGATCGGTGAACGTGGTGAAGCAGAAGAACGTCAGCCAGTCGGGGCACTCCTGGTTGAAGGCATCGAGGATCCGCGGCTTGTCTTCGTCGCCGGAGCGCCGTGCGAGGAGCTCTTCGGCTTCCTCGCGGCCATCGCGGCCGAAGAAGCCGTGCAGCAGGTACACCATGGCCCACAAGTGGCGGCCCTCCTCCACGTTGACCTGGAACAGGTTGCGGAGGTCGTACAGACTGGGGGCGGTGGCCCCAAGGATTCGCTGTTGCTCGACGCTGGCGGGCTCGGTGTCGCCCTGGGTCACGATGATCCGCTGCAGCATGTTGCGGTACTCGCCAGGCACTTCCTGCCAGGCGGTCTCGCCCTCGTGCTCGCCGAACCCGATCTTGCGGTCGGGGATGGGCTCGTTGAGGAAGATGCCCCAGCGGTACTCGGGCATGCGCACGTAGTCGAAGTGCGCCCAGCCGCCCTTGTCGACGCTCACGGCGGTCCGCAGGTACACGTCCTTGCCTTGCCATCCGTCGGGGCCCATGTCCTGCCACCAGTCCAGGTACGCGGGCTGCCACTTCTCGAGCGCGCGCTGTAGGCGCCGGTCGTCGGAGAGGTTGACGTTGTTTGGGATCCGCTCGCTGTAGTTGATGTCGCCCAATTTCCCCCCGGGGAGGGATGATGAATAACACCGGGCTGTGCGCTGGGCGCGGTGGCGGGGTACAGACCCCTCCTTCCCCGGAGCCATGATGGCGAGCGAGCCCCGCGTTCAGCGCATCGAGTCTTTTTACGCGCACCCCAGCAGCTACAAGCACTGGAAACTGTCGGTCGATGGCGCGGTCGCCACGCTCACGATGGACATCGAAGAAGGCAACGGCCTGCGCAGCGATGACTACGAGCTGAAGCAGAACAGCTACGATCTGGGCGTCGACATCGAGCTGAACGACGCGATCGAGCGCCTGCGGTTCGAGCACCCTGAGGTCCGCACCCTGGTGTTCACCTCAGCGCAGCCCAAGGTGTTCTGCGCCGGCGCCAACATCAAGATGCTGGCCACCTCCACGCACGGCTTCAAGGTCAACTTCTGCCGGTACACCAACGAGACCCGGTGCGCGCTCGAGGACGCCTCGATGAACAGCGGCCTGAAGAGCATCGCAGCGCTCAACGGGACGGCGGCCGGCGGCGGCTACGAGCTGGCCCTGGCGTGCGATGAGATCTACCTGGTCGACGACGGATCGTCGGCGGTCTCGCTTCCCGAGGTCCCGCTCCTGGGCGTGCTCCCGGGCACAGGTGGGCTGACGAGGTTGGTCGACAAGCGGAAGGTGCGGCGCGACATCGCCGACGTGTTCTGCACCAAGGCGGAGGGCTTTCGGACGCGCGAGGCCGTTCGGATGCGGCTGATCGACGGCGGGTACCCGCGCAGCAAGTGGGAGGCGGGCATCGCGGCGCGGGCCGCTGAGCTCGCAGCACGCCCCTCGGATGCGCCCCGCGGGTTTCCGCGGTCCGAGGTCCACAGCACGCTGTCTGAAGACGGCCACACGCGGGACTACAAGTACGTGACGCTGGCGCTCGACGAGGGTCAGCGGGTCGCGCGGCTCACCATCCGGGCGCCCAGCGAACCGGCACCGGCCGACATCGATGCGCTGCACGAAGAGGGCGACCACGCCTGGTCGGTGTGGGCGTTCCGCGAGCTCGAGGACGCGCTCCTGCACCTGCGGTTCCACCACGACACGGTGGGCACCATCCTGCTGCACACTCAGGGCGACAGCGCCGCGGTCATCGCCCACGACGCGGTGGTCCAGGGGTCCGATGCCTGGCTCGCGCGCGAGATCCGGCTCCTTCGTGCGCGGATCCTGCGCCGGGTCGACAACACAGCGCGCTCGGTGTTCGCGATCATCGACGAGGGCAGCTGCTTCGTCGGCAGCCTGTTCGAGCTCGCGCTGGCGGCCGATCGGTCGTACATGCTCGAGGACGAAGACGGCGCAGTGACCATCCAGATCACCGACGCCAGCGCGGGTGCCTACCCGATGTCTACCGGGCTGACGCGCCTGCAATCGCGTTTCCTGGGTGAGCCCGAGAGCGTCGGCAGCACGATCGAGGACTCCCGGCCGCTGACTGCTCCCGAGGCGTTCGACGGCGGCCTGGTGACCCAGGCGCCCGATGACATCGATTGGGAAGACGAGCTTCGGATTGCGGTCGAGGAGCGCGCCAGTCTCTCGCCGGATGCGCTGACCGGCATGGAGCAGAACCTGCGCTTCGTCGGCGCCGAGACGTGCGACTCGAAGATCTTCGGCCGCCTCTCTGCGTGGCAGAACTGGATCTTCCAGCGGCCCAACGCGGTCGGGTGCGATGGCGCGCTCACGCTGTACGGCCACCCCACGCGGCCAGCGTTCGACTGGCGCCGCACCTGATCGAGGCGCCGGTCTGTGCGATCAGCCGGCCAGGAGCCGCTTGACCTTGTCCACAGCGTCCGCCAGTCGGCCGGTGTGGTGATCATCCGCGCCGGCGTCCATCGCCGCTCGGGTGGCGGCTGACGCGCCGGACGCGAGCACGAGCACCGGGGTCATCGCCCAGCGGCGGTCGGCGCGCAGCGCCTGGAGGACCTCCGTGGGCTGTCGATCCGGCAGCCCCAGGTCGACCACGATGAGGTCGAACTTGCGCTCGTTGCAGCGCTTGAGCGCACTGGTGGCATCGGACCGGTACTCCGTGCGGTAGTCGGCACTCTGCAGGAGCTCGGAGAGCTGCTGGCCGACGGCCGGGTCGTGCGCCACGACCAGCACGTGCTCGTTGGCCAACAGCGGGGCGCCGGCCTGGATCTGATCGAGCGGCTTGGCCCGCTGGCGCTGCGCCTCGGCGTCCGCGACCGCGTGCTCGAGTGGAGCGCCCGGCTGCGCGGGGACGACGCCAGCCGTGAACGTGGTGCGGAGCGGTCCGAGCCCCCGGGTGACCCGGTCGAGGCCCGCGAGGGCATGCGGGACCATGGTGTCCGGGAACAGCATCACGAAGGTGGACCCCGTCCAAGGGCCCAAGACGTCGGTCATGCGGATGGTGCGACGCAGGCGAGCGGCGGCCTCCAGGAGCGCGGTGCCGACCACGCCCGGGCCGAAGTCGAGCGCCACGACCGAGCACGACCGTCCGGCGCGCTGGAGCCGTCGCCACTGCCGGCTGAGCCCCGCGTGGTTCGGCAGCTGTGTGAGCGGGTCCGTCTCGGAGCTGTGGATGCGGCGGGCCTGGGCTTGGTGCCATGCGGCGACCTGCTCGGCCAACGTGTGCAGTGCCTGGGGACCCTGGAGCACCTCGGTCGCGCCGAGGTGGTCGAGCGCATCGCCGAGGTTGGCGCCCTCGGTGCGGATCCACACGAACGCCGGATGATCCGCCGGACGCGCGGACAGCAATCCGCGCGCCTCATCGGCGTCTTCTGCCACCACCAGGTCCATCGATGCGTCCTGGTCGTCGCAGGGGACGCCGCAGTCGGCGAGCGCACCGGCGATGCCCATGGCGCCGCCCACGATGTGGATGGGCAGCGACGGGCCCACCTCCACCCCATGCCGGGTCAGGACCTCGATCAGGGTGAGGACCGCGGCGGGCAGCGCATCCTCGGTGGCACTGACGGTGCGCGCGGCCACGTCTGTGATGTCGGGGAAGCCGTACTGCTTGCCGGTCAGTCGAAGGGTGTGAGCCAGGGACCGAATCTCGGTGGCGGCGTCGGGGTCGGGGACGCCCATGGAAACCAGGAGCCGAGAGAGACCGGCGATGTTGGAGGAGATGGCCGAGTGGTAGGTCTGTTCGTGCGGTGTAGGCATGTCCTGAGCGTAGCCCCTGTCGTGTAGGGTCCAGGCCTGCAACCGGGTACACCGCGGTTTCACGAGTCGGAGGATGCCCGCGTCGTGGGGACGGGGTACCCCGCTGACACACTGCACAGCTGTCCGGAGGGCGCGTTGTCAGAACCCCACATCCACCGGGTGAGCGTCTACTACGAGGACACAGACTTCTCGGGGCTCGTCTACCACGCGAACTACCTCAAGTACTGCGAGCGGGCGCGGGAGCACATCCTGGGCCGTGCGGCGTTGGTCGATCTGTATCGGAGCTCCGGGACCGGGTTCGTGGTGTACAAGGCCGAGCTCACGTTCAAGGAGGGTGCTCAGTTTGGCGACGAGCTCGAGGTGCGCACGACCGTCGAGCTCAAGAGTGACTTTCGCGCGGTGTTCCACCAAGATGTGTACCGGGTCGGGGGCACCACCCCGATGGTCCTGTGCGAGATTCACCTCGTCGCCGTCGGACCGGACAACAAGCTCGTCAAGCTGCCCGAAGGGGTGATTTCAATGGCACGGGAGCGGTTCGAATGAGCGATCTGAAAGGCATGACCTTGTTCATGACGGGGGGAAGCCGGGGGATCGGCCGGGCCATCGCGCTGCGCGCCGCCCGCGACGGCGCCAACGTGGCGATCGCGGCGAAGACTGCGACACCGCACCGCACGCTGCCGGGCACCATCTACACGGTCGCCGAGGAGATCGAGGCGGAGGGCGGCAACGCGCTGCCGCTCGTCGTCGATGTGCGCGACCACGAGCGGGTCGCACAGGCCGTAGCGGAGACGGCCGAGAGGTTCGGCGGCGTCGACATCTGCGTCAACAACGCCTCCGCGATCCAGCTCACCGACACCCTGTCCACCGCGCCCAAGCGCTTCGATCTGATGTTCGGGGTCAACGTGCGCGGGACGTACATCGCGTCGCAGGCGTGCTTGCCGTACCTGCTGAAGTCGCCACGCGGCAAGATCCTCAACCTGTCACCGCCGTTGAACATGGAAGCGCGCTGGTTCGCGCCGCATGTGGCCTACACCATGAGCAAGTTCGGCATGAGCCTGTGCGTTCTGGGCATGGCCGCCGAGTTCGCGGGGAAGGTCGCGGTGAACGCGCTGTGGCCGCGCACGACTATCGCCACCGCCGCGGTGAACATGCTGGGCGGCGAGGCCTTGATGAACACAAGCCGCAGCCCGGAGATCGTAGCCGACGCGGCCCATTGGGTGCTGACCCAGGACACCGCCTGCACGGGCAACTTCTTCGTGGACGAGGACGTGCTGCGCGCCGCCGGCGTCACCGACTTCGACCGGTACGCACACACTCCGGGTGCAGAGCTAACCCCCGACTTCTTCCTCTGATGGCAGCGCGACGGCCGCGCGATCGACCGCCGCCGGGGGCCCGGAGTACGAGCCGGCGCAACCCCCTGCGTCCAGGGGCGCCCCGCACGTCGGGACCGGATGGCAGCGCGGGCCGTCGTCTTCCGTCGGCGGCGCCCGACACTGCGGCGGCACCCGCGTTGCCACAGGCCGCTGAGAGCGGGAACGCGTCGCCGTTCGCCCGCCATGCTCCGGCCGCCGAGGTGCTGGGCGCGCACGCAGCGAGCGCCCGGACCCAAAGCCTCGGTGTGATGGCTATCGTCTGGGGTCTTGCGCTGATCGGGGGCGCGGCCGTCGTGATCACGTTGATCGTTGGCGTGGGGCTGTTCATGGCGCGCGGGAGCCTGCTCCCGTCGGCAGAAGACGTCGTCACCGATGCGCCGAAACACGTCACCGACACCGGGTTCGCCAAGGACGTGCCCCTCCGTGCCAAGGGCCGAGGTGCGCGCACCGGGACACGGGGAGCAGGGGACAAGCCGACGGTCCCTGCCGCAGCCCCAGGGCCAGTCACGGTGATCGTGCCCAAGGGCGTGTTCTTTCAGTCTGTGGAGGTGTCCTGCCCGGGCGGCGTTCGGGCGCGGGGCGCCTTCAGCGCGGACCGGGGCGGTGGCCTGCGCGCCACCGTGCGTCGGGTGCCCAGTGACCGAGACTGTTCGCTCACTTTCCGTGGCTCCATCCCCGCGAGCACCACGGTGCGTGGCCACCAGACGCTTCAGTGCACGTTCGAGCCAACGGTCTGCCGCCCGCAGCAGTAGTCAGTGGACCGGCGCCAGGGGGTGGCGGCGCTCGTCGGCACCGTAGGCATGCGGAATCAGTTCGATCACCGTGTGCAGCGGCATATCGAGATGAGGACAGGCTGCGGGTGCGAGGTTGGCGACGTAGCCGTACAGGCACCGCAGGACGGCTTGGTGGGCCACGATGACCAAGGGCGTGCGCTGACGCTCCAGCTCGATGATCACTGGGTCGAGGCGCTCGATCAGGTCGAGGTAGGACTCGCCGCGCGGGTAGCGATAGCGCAGCTTGTCGGCCTTGCGGGCAGCCGCCTCCTCAGGAAGCCTCGCGGCGATCTCGGCGTAGGTCCAGCCGTCGCAGACACCTGCGTCGATCTCGTCGAGGTTGCGCAGCTGGACCTTGGGGTATGGCAACGGCGCGGCGGTCTCGATGGTGCGCTGCAGGGTGCTCGTCCACACCACCGGGCCCTCACCGAGGCGGGCGGGCAGCCACCCCGCGAGTTGCGTTGCAAAGGCGCGCCCCGCCTCTGCCAGCGAGGAGTCCCCACCCAGCTTCCCGGTCACGTTGTAGACGGACTGCCCGTGGCGCATCAGGTAGACGGACCGCGGCGTCAGGTGGAGATTGGTCAGGAAGAACACGATCCGCGAGGCGAGAGAGCCCCGGATTCGGTTGAGCACGACGCGCTCGCCCACATCGATCAGCTTGACCCAGGACAGCTCTCGGTCCGAATCGTCCAGCGGCTCGTAGTGGCGGCTGTAGTGTTCGATGCGGGCCCGAAAGTCTGCGACCGCGGCTTGGGGATCGGCGTCGGCGTAGTCCGGCATGCGCACCTTGGTCTCCCGCACGTTGGCCTGGACCACCGTCGGGTCGGTGCACACGCTCTCGATGAAGATCGCCGGCACGCCGGCCCGGTCGAGGGCGTCGACGACCCAGCGGCGGCGCTCCCGCGTGGTGTTGGTGGCGTCGTAGATCGCGACCCGGCCGTGGCCGGCGGTCAGCCAAGCGACCAGGTCGCGAAGGGCGGCGTCGGCCATCCGGGCGCGAGCCTGGTTGCCCTGGGCGTTGTCCGGATCGAAGAACGCGGCAGGCTGCGCGGGTCCGAGATGCTCGCGCCGGTAGTTCCCCACGTTGAACACCTTGGCGGGGACCCCAAGCCAGTTGAGGTAGCGCGCCACCTTGCGGGCCATGTACGTCTTTCCGCGCGCTGGCAGTCCGACCATCACGAGGACAAGAGGCGAGGGCTCAGCCAGCGTACGCACCGCTGCATTGTATGCGGCGAGCGACGTCCCGGGGTACCCTCAGTATCGATGTCGTCGACCTTGGACCGGGATGTAATCGCGAGCGCGCTCGCGCGGATTGAGCGTGTCGGGCGGCGCCCGGGGCCGCCGCTCGCTGGCGCCGCACCCACGCCGCTGCCGATCCACACCCTGATGGTGCCGGCCCCGGAGTTCAGCCACGACTACACGCGCACTGCGGGACGCGCCGCGCTGCGGCTGGCGCAGCTCTGCGCGTCGGACTCGGTGGTGCTGGCGCGGGCCCTCGCGCTGCCAGGCTGGGAGGACCTTCCGACCGATCCCGGGCAGGTTGACCAACTCCTTGCGCGCCTCGATGCCGACGAGGCCTCGGTGGCGGCCCGGTGGCCGTCGGCTGCCCTGGCGCACCAGGTCTATCGCAGGGTGGTCACCCGCTTGGCCCGCACGCCAGTGCAGGATGTCCGGGTCGACCTGCAGGACCTGACGGGGCCACCCCACGCGCTGGACGCGCTGTCGGTCGACGTCGCCCGCAAGCTCGCGAAGGGGCTGTACGACGGTACGTTGCCGGCGCGGTGCGGGGTCCGCATCGGTTCGCTGCTTCCCGGGTCCGCCGCGGGCTCCCTGCGCGTGCTCGATCAGGTGGTCACCACGCTGGCGGACGCCGCCAGCGGGATTCTCCCGGACGGTTTCGTGGTGTCGGTGTCGGGGGTGACGTCGCCCGATACGGTGGCAGCGTTCACCCAGGTCCTGGGTCACCTCGAGCAGCGGCGCGGGCTGCCCAAGGGCGCGCTGAAGCTGGAACTCAGCCTCGATCGCACCGAGGCGATCCTCGATTCGGGGGGCAGCGTCCAGGCGGCGCAGCTGATGCGCGCAGCCAAGGGGCGGTGCGCGGCCATTCGGATCGACACGCTGGCCTTGGCCACAACGGCTGGCCCTGCACTCGCTGCCGTCGCGCGCGATCTGGTCCGGCTCGCGGTCGCGGGCACCAACGTCTCCGTCTCGGCGGGCACCTCACCGCCGGTCCCCGATCCGGGTCGCTTCGACATCGGGTCCCCGATGCAGCGCACCCAGCTGTTCTCCGGAGTTCGGACGGCGTGGCGAGCGCACTTCGACGCCGTCTCGGCGGATCTGGACGCGGGGGCGCACTGGGGTTGGGATCTCGACGCGGGGCAATTGCCTGCACGCCTGGCCGCTGTCGCAGCGCACGCGCGGGCGCACCTTGCCCCCGCACTCACTCGGCTGGCGCTTCGTGTGCAGCTCGCGCTGGACGACGGTGGAGTGAGCCTGGAGCGACTGGTGGACGGCCAGGCGCAGCTCGATGTGATCCTTCGGTGGGTCGACTGCGGCGCGGTCGATGTGGGCGAGGTGCTCGCCGCCGGGCTGGACAACCTCGACATCGACAGTCGCAGCTTCCGGGTCATCGTGGCGCGGCGCCGGCGCAGCTAGACGGGGCAAGCAGGGTCGCTTGTCCACTTGCGTGCAGCCTCCCCGGCGTCTTGGCGGCCGTCGTGCTCGGCGCTCCAACATGCGCTTCTGCTGTGCTGGGGTGGAGCCGGCCAGCGAGCCGAACGCGCGCACCCGCACCGGTGACAGGCCGCAGAAGATGAGCTGCCGTGGGTGGGATTCCGGGACCCTGGGGAGCATCTGGCGGAGACCCGGTGGCTGTTCTACCAAGCGGGGGCGCGAGGGCGTGATATGCGTGCCTCTTCTGGAGTTGCGCATGATGCTGATGATGCTGTCCCTGGTCCCGCCTGCCTCCGCACAGCTTCCGGCGGGGTTCGACCTTGCGCCGCCGCGCGATCAGCGCTGGGTGGTCGCGGACGTCGAGGCCACCCGCTTTCCCGTGGGCACAGCGCCTGCGCCTGGGCCGTCGCTCCGGGCGGGTGACGAGGTGGTGGTGGTGTTGTTCGACGGGGACCACGTGCGAATCACCAAGGGCCAGCGCTATGGCTGGGTCGCGCTGAGCGCGCTCACCGACGTCGCGCCCAAGACCATCGTCCCGAGCTCCGCGCCGGGCCTCCTCACTCAGCCGCTCCTGGCCACGCCACAGGTCGAGGACACTCGCGGCGGTGGGATGGGCGCCGGGCCCAAGTAGCTTAGAACAAGGTGAGCTGGCCCGCAGAGTGCCCGGCTGTTGCCGCGCTGGTACGCTTGGCCCTGCGGCGCGGCTCCAACGGGCGGAACGCCGTGGGTGTGCTGACCCGCATCGGGCCCAGCGGCAGCTGCTGGCTGGCCACTTCCACCTCGACTCCGCGCGCACCTGCTGCCCACAACGCGCGATGTGCCGCCGCCAGTGCGAGGTCGGGCCGGTTGTTGTCGTCGGAGAGGTGGGCGAGCACCAGGTGCTTGAGCCGCCCGCTCGTGCCTGCAGTCACAAGGGCCTCTGCCTGGGCGTTCGAGAGGTGCCCGTGCCCGCCGCGAACGCGCTGCTTGAGTGGCCAGGGGTACGGGCCGTCCAGCAGCATCTCGAGGTCGTGGTTGAACTCGACCACCGCGACATCGCAGCGAGCGAGCTGTCGCTCGACCAGCCGGGTGCTCCGACCTAGGTCGGTCACCACTCCCACCTGGACCTCCCCGACAGAGACGACGTAGGCAACCGGGTCACACACGTCGTGCGGGATCCGGTAGGGCTCGATCGTGATGCCCTGCACCTGAAAGGCGACCCCGGCGACCACCTGCTCGATTCGCTGGGGTTCGCAGCGCGGGTTGAGCCCTCGCTGGGTCCCCCGGGTCATGTAGAACGGGACCCGCCGCCCCTGCTGCCGGTGGAGACGATCACAGAGGATTCGGGCAGCGCCGACGTGATCGGCATGCTCGTGCGTGATGGCGACCGCCTCGATCCGCGCATCGCCCAGCCCGATCTCATCCATCCGGCGCATCACCTGGCGCGTGGACAGCCCGCAGTCCACCAGCACCCCGCGCTGGGCGGTGCCGACGTAGGTGCAGTTGCCGCGGGAACCGGACGCGAGGGTCGCGACGACGGCATCGTGGTGAAAGAGAGGTTCCAAGGTGGGGGACACCGGGGGGATCAGCGGGTGGCGAGGCGGCGCTTCAGCTCGACGAGGTAACCCGCGTTGTGGGGGGAGGGGTCGGCCGCGAGGGCGGCCTCGGCCAGGCCGATGGCTGCGACGAGATCGCCCTGCCCCTCAGCACGGACCGCCCGGGTGGTCAGCGCCCTGGCGGTGCCTTCGGCAGCGTTGGGATACACCCGGCGCTGGACCAGGCTGGGGAGCGGGTCGATCTGCCGCATCAGGTCGGCGGCGAGGCCTGCGGCGGCTTGGCGGCGCGCGACACGGCGCGCCTGGAGCAAGGGAGTGTTCTGCTGCCATGGAGCCGTGATTCGGTTGTTTCCGGCGCCCACGAGGTGGGCGAGCACCCGGCCGTCGACCGACACCTCAGCCACGGCGTAGGCCCGGATCGCGACCGTGGTGCGACGCTGGCCCGCCACGCCGACGCCGTCGAGCTGCTGCAGCGTGACGTCCTCGCTGGTGCCGCAAGAGAAGAGCACGATCCGAGACGGGGACCCCGGGTCGACGCGCAGGTGCGCGCTGGCGAGCTGGGCCACGAGCGCGTCCGCCATCTGCTGGCATGAGCGGGCGCGCGCCACTACGGCAATGGGCTGGTTGGGCAGCTGCACCGCCGGTGCGGCAGGAACTTCGAGGCGAACCGTGGGGGTGCACCCTCCAAGGACGAGCAGCAATGTGGGGAGCGTCCACCGCATCGCGCGGCCCTCCGAGCTGCTGTCAGTGTACCCGACCCGAGGCTGGGGTAGGCTCGGGGCGCGGAGGCGTCGGTGACCCGAAGAGTTGGGATCTGCACAGGAGGCGGCGATGCGCCGGGCCTGAACGCGGTGATTCGCGCGTTCGTCAAGCACGGAGTGCGCGCCCATGGATGGGACATCGTCGGGATCGAAGACGCGTTCAATGGTCTGCTCGAGACTCCGCGCAGGCTCCAGGCGCTCGATCTCAAGTCGTGCCGCGGCCTGCTGCACCGCGGCGGCACTGTGCTCGGGACCACCAACCGCGGAGACCCGTTCGGGTTCCCGAGCGCAGACGGGCCCGTCGATCGCTCCGAGGAGCTCGCGCGCGCTGTTTCCGAGGAGGGTCTCGAGGGTCTCGTGGTCGTGGGCGGTGATGGGACCCAGGCGATCGGCCTGCGCCTGATGCGCGAGCGTGGGGTCCGCGTGGTGGGCGTCCCCAAGACCATCGACAACGACCTGTCCGCCACCGACTTCACGTTCGGGTTCATGTCCGCTGTCGAGGTGGCTACCGACGCGCTCGACCGGCTGCACACCACCGCCGAGTCGCACGATCGAGTGCTGTTCTTGGAGGTGATGGGTCGCGACGCAGGTCACATCGCGCTGTACACGGGCATGGCGGGCGGCGCGGACGTCATCCTGATCCCCGAGATTCCCTACGACCCGTTGGCGGTGGCGGCGAAGATCAAGGAGCGCAAGGCGCGCGGCCGGCCGTTCTCCACCGTGGTCGTCGCCGAGGGGGCGCTCCCGCACGGCGCGCCCGCTGGGCGAGCCGCTCGCCACGAGCGGCTGCGCGCCGGACGCGGTGCCGCCGCGGTCGCGATGTCGGCCCTCGAGGGACTGATCGAAGCGGAGATGCGCGCAGTGGTCCTGGGGCACGTCCAGCGGGGCGGCTCGCCGGTCGCATTCGACCGGATCCTGGCGACCCGGTTCGGCGTCGAAGCGGTCCACCTGGTCGCCGCGGATCGCTGGGGGGAGATGGTCCGGCTGCGCGACGGGCACGTCTGCGGGGTGGCGCTGGAAGAGGCCGTCCAGCAGCGGCTGGTCGACCCCAAGGGCGAGCTCCTGCAGGCCGCCCGGGCCTCCGGGGTCACCTTCGGTGCGTCGGGGTAGTCAGAAGCGGTAGCTGAGCGTACCCAGGACGCGCGCGGACACGCCCACCCAGGAGCGGGCGTCCTCGCGCACGTCGAGCACGAGCTCCCGGTCGTCGAGCGCGGCGCTCAGGGGAGACGGGAACCGACCGAAGCCGGCCTCGGTTCCGACCTTGATCCCGCCTGCGAGCCCGCCGGATCCGGACGTCTCCCGGTAGAGGAGCGCCAGCTCTGCGCCGACGCTGGTGACCACAGGTGCGGCGTGCACGTAGAGCTGTCGAATGGGCTGGTCTGGGCTGCACAGGTAGGTGGCGCCGCGGTCGGCGCACGCCAGCTCCACTCCGGCGAGCGGACCGGCGCGGAGCACCGCGGATGGCCGCACGACGATCGGCTTGTCGCGCTGCGCGACGACCCCGAGGCGCACGCCGGCAGCCCAGGTCGCGATGCCCAGGCCCAGCGGCCCGCTGCGCGGACGGTAGGGCTGAGGAGACCAGCTGACCATCGCGCCAACGACCACGGGGCCGACCGGCAGGCCCACCGAGAGCTCGGTGGTCGGTGCCGGGGTGAGGCCGACCGCGCCGCGACCGAGCCATGCGGTCCCGCCGAGCCCCCACTCCAGCTCTAGGGTCTGCAGGGATGGCGCCACCGTCCCCAAGGTCTGGATGGCGAGCCTGCTCTGTCCGCCGGGCGCGATGGTCACCGCGCTGCCGTTGATGGTGTACTCGCCCGCCGGGAGCCCAAGGTTGTACGGCAATACGAAGGGTTCTTGAAGCTGTTCTGTGAGGTTGTTGATGTATCGCTTCAGGTCCGGATCGAAGATGGTGCTGTCCAGGGTCAGGGACAGGCTGGTGGTGATCCCCTGCTGGGTCGCGTCGAGCCGCACGAACCCGAACCGTTTCTTGAAGAAGTCGAGCATGTCCTGCGTCTGACCAAGCTGAGCGAGGTCGCGGCTGTTCACAAGCGCGCGATCCGCTGCCAGTCGTGCGCCGGAGAGGTCTGCCAGCTCGTAGCGGACCTTCGCGAGCAGGAACCAGGCCTCGGGATCAATCCGGCCGTCCTCGGTCGCCACCGCAAGCTCGAGCTGCTCCTTGGCGTCGGAGTACCACTCCCGCGTGACGAAGAACCGAGCTTGGTCGAGGTAGGACCGGAAGTCCACCGGAGGCTTGGCGGCAGCGACCGCGGCGATCATCAGCGCGATCATGGCGTCGTTTCCCAACCAACAGCGTGCAGCAGACGCGCGGTATGCGCGTTCTGAGGCTGCCACCCTGTCGCCAAGCTGGCGGTCGGAAAGCGCTCCACGACGGTGCCGGCATGCAGGACGACCACTCGGTCACAGTAGCGCGCGACAGCGGCCAGGTCGTGACTCACCCACACGATGCCAGCTTCGGGCCCGACGCGGTCGAGCATCAGGCGGAGCATCCGCGGCTTGATGGCCGCGTCCAGGCCGGCAGTGGGCTCGTCCACCACAAGCAACCGTGGTCGGGCCAGCAACACTCGAGCGAGCCCGACGCGGCGCTGCTCGCCCCCCGAGAGCTCGCCGGGGAGCGACGCGCTGCGGCCGGCCAGGCCCACGCTGTCGAGCGCCTCGTGCGCCAGGGCCATCGGGTCCTCCCCAGGCCGGTGCAGGGCGGCAGAGTCGCGCAGCAGGGCACCGATCGGCAGCCCAGCGTGCAGCATGGCGCGGGGGTCCTGGAACAGGAGCTGAGCATCTCGGCGCGCACGCCGCCAGGCCCGCCGTCCCCAGGCAGCGGTGTCCTCGCCGAAGAGCCGCACGGTGCCGCTGGTGGGGCGGCAGAGTCCCAGGCCGCACCGCACGAGTGTGGTCTTGCCAGACCCCGACGCCCCCACGATGCCGACGCGCTCGCCGGCGTCGATCTGCAGGTCGGCCCCAGCGAGGCCCACCCGCTCCGCACGGCGCGGCCAGCGTCCCACCCGCCACGATTTGTGGATCTGCTCCAGGCGCCACACGCTCACCACGGCACCTCGCGGATCGCTGACAGCAGGCGGGCGCCAGCCGGGCTCTCCGCAACCTCAGGAACGCCGGACCACACCTCGGCCGTCCGCCCACCGTCCAGCACGATCATGCGGTCTGCGACCGGCGACGCCATGCGCAGGTCGTGGGTGACGATCAGCACGGCCAGGCCGTCGTCCGCGAGCGCGCGCAGCGACTCCAGCAGCCGGCGCTGGAGGGGGGCATCGAGGCCGGTGGTGGGTTCGTCCGCGACGAGGATCCGGCTCCCGCGGGCGAGCGCCTGGGCAATCACGACGCGCTGCGCCATGCCGCCCGAGAGCTCGTGGGGCCACAGCTGCGGTAGCGCGCGCGCCTGCTCGGCGTCGAAGCCGGCGCGCTCCAGCCACGACGTCACCATCCCGCCTTGACCCAGCTCGGCTGTGCGTTGTAGCTGGGTCCCGACCCGGACTACGGGGTCGAGCGCTGCGGGTGCACCCTGAGGAAGGTACCCCAGGATGCGTCCGCGGAGCGACCGAAAGGCCCGGTCGCGCGCGCGCCGTCCGGCCCCTGACAGGCCCGCGTAGGGGGTCCACTCGTGATCGGCGTCCGCGACGTGCAGATTGGCCGAGACGACGCCGGGGTCCAGGTCCACGAGGCCCAGCAGGGCACGGCAGGTCAGCGTCTTGCCCGAGCCGCTCGCACCGATGAGCGCGACGATCTCACCGGGGCGCACGGTGAGCCCGACCTGGTCCACCAGGGTCACCCCGTCGCTCTGGATCGTGAGGCCAGACAAGGTGAGCTCAGCCACGGTGGCGCTCCGTGAACAGCTTCCCAGCCTCGGTGGTCGCGCCGACTGTCAACCAGATGGCGAGCGCTGGCGCGATCACCGACAGGGAGACGCCGCGCCCCCAGTCGAACACCAGCATGTTGCCCCAGGAGGGGTTCGGCTCGGGGACGCCGAGCCCGCCGATGTACGAGAGCGTGGACTCGAGGATCACAAAGCCGCCGAAGGTCGCCAGGAGCAGGCGGGCGATGGTCGGTCCGGTGGCGGCGCCGACGAGGTGGCCGAGGAGCAGGTTGGGGAGGGTGACGCCGTGCGCGCGGCTTGCCAGGACGAAGTCTGCGGAACGCAGCGCCTCGATCCGCGTGCCGACGGCCTCTGCGAGCGCCGGCGCGCCCGCGATGCCAGCGCCCACTGCGAGCTGCAGCGGCCCGGCGCCGTACACGGTGCAGATCAGCAGGATGAGCACGAGGCGGGGGACGGACGCTACGGAGCCGATCAAGAAGCGCACGGTTCCCGCGACGCCCCCGCCCGCGAAGCCGGCGACAGCCCCCAGCGGGATTCCGAGGGCCGCGGCGATGAGGCACGCCACCGCGCCGGGACCGACGAACGCGCGGGAGCCCAGCGCGAGACGCCACGCCACGTCCCGCCCGAGGTGGTCGGTGCCGAGCCAGTGCGCCGCTGAGGGGCCCTGGCTCGCGCTTGCGGGGTCGACGTCCGCGCCGATGGGGTAGCCGCCGAGCGGGGACAGCGCGGCAGCCAGCACCACCGCGAGCAGGATGAGGACCGCGATCACACCGGTGATCGGCGGGCGTCTGAGCGCGGCGGCGAGCGCGGCGGCCGTGACGCGGAGTGCGCTCATGCGCGGCCTCTGAGCCGGGGGTCGGCCAGAGCGCGGGTGGCGTCTGCGGCGAGCCGGACGGTCCCGACCAGCAGAGCGGCGAGCAGCGCGATGCCCAGCGCCAGGTCGTAGTCCCGCAGGCGCGCGGCCTCCCACAGCATCGCGCCCGCGCCGTTGAGCAGCAGCACCTTCTCGACGATCACCACGCCGCCGGTCAGGAACGCCGCGCGCTCCGCGGTGGTGGCCGCGAGTGGCGCGATCAGATTGCGCGCGATGTGGGGCCACACCGGCGCTCCGCGGGCACGAGCGGCGTCGACGTAGACCGAGCTCCGGATACGGAGCAGGGCTTCCTCCGCTTGGGCGTGGGTCTCGTGCAGCGCAGAGCTGCCGACAGCCAGCAGGACGATGGAGAGAGTGGTGCGCAGCGGCGAGGGCTCGTCGGGGAGCGCGAACCATGACGGGCGCTCGAGCCAGCCGGACTGCATGGCGGCGAACGCTCCCTCGTTGGCGGCCATGACGAAGCCGTGCGCCAGCAGGAACACGGGCGCAATGCTGACGGCGAGAGCGGCCGTGCGAAGAAACGAACGCCGCCCCGCCGTCCACCACGCTAGCGCGGTCCCCCAGACGACGGCGCAGGCAAGCGCAGCCAGCACGCGGGCGGCTGTTCTTGTTGCGGGTCCTGCGAGGAGCCCGAACACAGGCTGACCGGGTCGGTACGAGACCGACGAACCCAGATCGAGGACCGCAACGCGGCGGGCGTAGTGCCAGTACCGCTGAGCAGGAGCCCGGTCGAGCCCCCACTGGGCCTCGAGCTGGGGACGCAGGGCCTCGCCGCCAGGGATGAGGTCGATGGGGTCCCCCGGCGCCAGGACCAGGAGCAACAGCGACAGGGCGGTCGCGCCGGCGAGCGTGGACAGCATAGCCAGGCACCGCACCAAGACGGCCCGGGCCAGCGCGAAGTTCACTTGGTCAGGGTCCAGCCCGACGCCCAGGTGAAGAAGTAGAACGGGTGGACGGCCACGTTCTTGACGCGGCTGGACAGCGCGGCGTAGCTGTCGAGCGTCCACAGGAACACCATCGGGTGATCCGTGGCGACCTCGGCGTGAACCTGCCGCAGGATGGCCTTCTTCTGCTGGGGGTCGGTGGCGGCGCGCCCGGCGTCCAGGAGGCGGTCGACGGTAGCGTCTTTGTAGCCCGTGAAGTTGCGATTGCCGCTGCTGTGGAACTGCTCGTAGATGTCCTCGCTGCGGTCGAACGACCACTGCGACAGGACCAGATCGAAGTCGTGCTCGCGCCAGACCTTCTCGCGGTACTCGGCGAGGTCGAGGAACCGCGGCTCGACCTGTACGCCGCGGCTGGAGAGCTGCGACTGGACGTTGATCACTACATCCTGGGCGGTCTCGAGGTTGGACAGGGTGATCAGCGACAGGGTGAGGGCGGTGCCATTCTTCGCGATCCAGGCCGTGCCGTCGTAGGCGTAGCCGGCCTCGGTGAGCAGCTCTGCGGCGCGGTCGGGGTCGTGCTTGATGGGCGCGACGTCGTGGTTGTAGAACGGCGACGACGGCACGAAGGGCCCGCTGACACGGTCGCCGGTGCCGATGGGCGCGAGCAGCTCGTCGACGTTCACCATCAACGACAGCGCCTCGCGGACGCGCACATCCTGGAGCGAGCTGCTGCGCTGGTTGAGCCCGAAGTACCACCAGGAGTTCGTCTGGTAGGGGTACAGCTCGACGTTGGCGTCGTTCTGCAGCGTGGCGAGGTCGCGCGGCAGGACCCGGACCAGTGCCTCGAGGGACTCGAAGATTAGCAGCTTGGCCTGGTAGTTCTTGTCCGATACTTCGCGCGCGACGGCCTCGGTGAGGTTGGCGGGGCTCCAGTGCCGCTCGTGGCGCACCATGGACACGGAGTTGTCGTCGTTGAACGACGTGACCTTGAACGGACCGGTGCCGATGGGCTGTGTGCGGAATGGGTCGCTGCGCTGGACCGACGTGGACTCGAACCGGTGCTTGGGCAGGATCTTGAAGTGCAGCTTGTCCTGCGGGGC